>Ga0209098_1001497_pt1 | contig 22256 bp, 16 predicted proteins | sample AD_JPNHW1_MetaG_FD_184429 | JGI IMG/M metagenome (GOLD analysis project Ga0209098, IMG submission 184429) | Active sludge microbial communities of municipal wastewater-treating anaerobic digesters from Japan - AD_JPNHW1_MetaG (SPAdes) (version 2) | ecosystem: Engineered > Bioreactor > Anaerobic...
ATAATCATTCACATCGCCCTCGCCGGCCTGAGCTGCTGCCGCACAGTTAATCTCGACCGAGAGCGGGGCTTCAGGCTTTTCGAAATCGCCTTTTGACAATTGCAGGGTACTATCGTTGTAAACAGCTTTCATGTAATAAGCCCAAATCGGAAGTGCCATGTTGGCGCCCTGGCCCAGCGAGGTATTCCGGAACCTGATTGTCCGGTCATCCCCTCCAACCCAGACACCGGTAACCAGATCAGGCGTCAGCCCCATGAACCAGCCGTCGCTGTTGCTTTGCGTCGTGCCGGTTTTACCGGCAATAGGATTTGTAAAACCATAGGTGCCGCGTAACCTGGCGCCGGTTCCGCTTTCTACAACACCTTTCATGAGTATCAGCATCAGGTAAGCCGTTTCTTCACTCATGGCTTCTTCCTGATACGGCGCAAACTGGGAAATTATGTTGCCGTGCTTATCTTCGATACGGGTAATCAGGATAGGGTGAATATAGATGCCATCGTTTGCGTATGTATTCATGGCTCCAACCATTTCGGCCAGGGTAATATCGGGTGTTCCCAGGCATATTGAGGGCACCGCCGGCAGGGGACTGACAATGCCCATTTTTCTGGCTATCTGAACCACCGACTGGGGAGAATACCGCTTGATCAAATAAGCCGAAATCCAGTTAATGGAATTGGCAAGGGCTTCCTTCAGGGTCACCATTTGTCCTTCCTTGTATTTGCCGGAATTCTTCGGCGCCCAAATTTTCCCGTCGCCCGAGTCAATCGTGTACTGGACATTGGCAACCCGCGTACAGGGAGATTCTCCGTTTTGCATGGCAACGGTATAAACAAAAGGCTTAAAGGTGGAACCTACCTGCCTGCGGCCGATCATCACATGATCATACTTGAAATACCTGAAATTAATGCCGCCTACATAGGCGCGTACATAACCGGTTTGCGGTTCCACCGACATCAGCCCGGCCTGCAGGAACCATTTATGATATTTAATGGAATCGTCGGGGCTCATGATCGTATCAATTTCACCTTTCCATGAAAAGACCCGCATCGGTATCGGCGTACGGAAAGCCAGGTCAATGGAATCGGCCGGATATCCTGATCTTTTCATATTACGGTAACGATCGGAACGTTTCCGCGAAGCAGCCAGCAATTTCTTGATTTCTTCTTTATCGTTCAGATCGAAAGGGGCATGAGGATTACCCTTCCAATGTTTAAAAAATGCCGGTTGAAGGTCGGTAGAAAGATGCTTTGTCACGGCAGCTTCGGCATATTGCTGCATCCGTGAATCGATGGTCGTATAGATACGAAGTCCGTCCTTATAAAGGTTATAGGTCCCACCATCGGGTTTATGGTTTTTATTGATCCATCCGTAAGCGGGATCTTTTTCCCAGCGTACCGAATCGGCTACATAATCGGCCACATCGTCATAATCGTCACGGTGAGGTTTAGAAGCCGACAGCATAATGCGCAGATATTCACGCATATAAGTTGCCGAACCTGAATTATGGTCGCGAAGTTTGTAATGCGACATATCGAGCGGCAAAACCTTGATGGAATCATATTCTGCACGTGTGAGATAGTGGTACTTCATCATCTGATGAAGCACAACTTCGCGCCTGTGAATCGCACGTTGTTTGTTGCGAACAGGGTGGAAATACGACGGGGCTTTAAGGATACCGATCAGCAGCGCCGATTCCTGGGGATTAAGTTCCGAAGGTTCCTTCCCGAAATACGTAATCGCCGCCGATTTGATGCCATACGCCTGACTTCCGAAATCGACAGTATTCAGGTAAAGTGCGGCAATCTCCTCTTTGGAATAATGGCGTTCCAGCTTTATGGCCGTGATCCACTCTCTCAGTTTTGAAAAACCGGTGCCAATGATCGTCCTGTGGTATTTCCTGGGGAAGAGGTTTTTTGCCAGTTGCTGGGTGATAGTGCTGCCTCCTCCCTGGTCAGTGCCTGTGATCATGCCGTACATCACCCGCAAAAGAGCTTTTCCGTCGATGCCTGAATGCTTCTCAAAACGTGCATCTTCGGTGGCTATCAGCGCTTTAACAACCCAGGGCGACAGGTCGGAATAGTGAACATTCAGCCTGTTCTCGATGTAAAAGGTACCGAGTTGTTTCTGATCGGCGGAAATAATTTCGGTAGCCAGATAACTCTCGGGTGCTTCCAGTTCTTCGAAGGTGGGCATAAACCCTAACCAGCCCAGCGACAAAGCTGTAAAAAACATAGCCATCAGTACCAGGCTGGCTGCAAATGCAATCCAGAACCGCCTGATCCAATCTTCGAAACTGGCACTTTGATTCTTTTTCTTTTTCAATTGCGAATAATTGTGCAATAATTACTTTCGAAAAGTTGACTGTTTTACTCTTCGGGTTTTTCAATGACCAGCCCTATATCCGACACGCCTTTCAGTAATTCCTCACGCATGGCCTGGTTTACAATAAGCGTGTATTCTCCCGTTTTATGAAACCTGACTTCCTTGCGGAAAAGAAATTTTGAATCACGCACTTTTCCTTTGCCTTTCCCCAGCCAGCGCCCGTCAATTCCTGCCAGGATGCATTCGGCCGTATCACGGGAGAATGCTCCTCCCGGATATTTGGTTGTGATGAAGAAAAACAGATTCTGGTACGAATACCGGGTCGTATTGCGGACATTAAAGTAAAAGTTCAGAGGCGTAAGGGTGTCGTCAACCTGAAAAGTAAATGAAATGCTATCGGCAGGTTTCCAGCCATCCGATGAGATATGCCTTGTTTCGCGGTAGACCTGGTTGTTATGGCAGGAATGGAATCCAATGGCCAGCACTATCAACGGTATGAATGTCAGGGCTAATTGTAAAAAGCTTTTAACCGGTGATGTTAAAGATTTAAACAGGGGCATTTTCAATGCGTCGGTTATTATTTATGTTTGTCGAAACGTGTCAGTTCATCCTGTCCGACAATAAGGTCAAGTTCTGATTTCTTTTCCTGTTTGCGGGCAAAATCCTCCAGTTTTTCAACCTGTTTTCCGCGCTTGTTCAACGACTGGATTTTTTCTACCTGATCAACAGGTATGGCAAATATCTCGCTTTCATTCGTTTTATAAGCATACCAGATAATCCCGGCAAAAACGTCAATCTTCATGACGATAGCTTCACCCTGGTTTGTTTTTAGCGGGATACTGGTATCGGGAAAATTCTTTATGGCATCCAGATAAGCTTCGTATTCATAATTGAGGCAGCATTTCAGCTTTCCGCACTGGCCGGCAAGCTTTTGCGGATTATGTGATAATTGTTGCACCCGTGCCGCAGCCGTAGCTACCGAATGGAATCCGGTGAGCCATGTGGAACAGCATAATTCCCTTCCGCAGGTACCAATTCCGCCCAGCCTGCTGGCTTCCTGCCTCACGCCGATCTGGCGCATCTCAATCCTGATCCTGAATTCTTCTGCCAATACTTTGATCAGTTCCCTGAAATCAACGCGATCGTCAGCGGTATAATAAAAAATCGCTTTTGTATCATCACCCTGATATTCAACGTCGTTCACTTTCATTTTCAAACCCAGGTCGGCAGCAATACGGCGGCATTTGAAAATAGCGTTGTCTTCCTTGGCCACGGCGCCCATCCACTTTTCAATGTCGGCCTGCCGTGCCCGGCGATACACCTTGCGGACGTCTTCCTTGGCCGGATTTACATTTTTCCGGCGCATCTGCATACGGACCAGTTCCCCGGTCAAGGTCACAACGCCGATGTCATGCCCCGGCGAAGCTTCAACAGCTACAATGTCACCGTCGTGCACTTCAATACCGGCCTGCAACCTGAAAAAATCCTTCCGGTTGTTCTTAAACCGTACCTCAATACAATCAAACTCCTTGAAATCAGGCGGGAAAGGGAGACCTTTGAGCCAGTTTTGCACGTCCAGTTTTGCACAGCCGTGGCTGAAAACGGGATTATTCTCGTCATCGGTTTTCCCGGCAAGGCAACAACCACGTGCAAGAATGGTATTGCTGAATATATCGTTAACTTTTTTCTCGTCCATAGAGGGTAGTCCGGATATAGTAAATCACCCAGGTTGTTGATGATTAACGCAACAAGGGCAGGGATATTTTAGTGCAGGCCAATGAACTGGCAGTCACTGTTAATCGGCTTACGAAGGCAAAGGTAATGTTTTTAACGTTGCGGCGGAGGGGCAATTTTTAGCAGGCGGGCCACAATATGCGACAGATCGGTAAAGATTAGGTTACCGGCTGCATTTCGCTCAATATGGAATATCGCTTGATTAAATTCCTCATCAAAAGACTGAATATTACGAATGTGGATATATCGTGAAAAATTGGCAATAAATTCCATTTCGTATGGCGCATGTTTCACCAGGTGCCTGTTGCCCATGTTGTAATGCAGACAGGATCTCAGCATTTTAAGGCCATACGCCAGGAAATCCTTTTGTTTTTCCCGGCTGCCGTCGCTCACAATTGATGCAACCGTTTCCTGCAACAGATTGTAATCTTTTAACATGATCCTGCTGTCGGTAATAACCCAGCAACGCCTCATCCATTCCCTGAACAGCCCGAACCGTTCCCGGTCGGGATCTGATTTCGGATTGGCGCTATCCCCTTTTCCGGTTGTTTGCTGTTCGGATGACAAACGGGCCATATCCAGGGCTTCTTTCGCATTCCCATCGGCAACCAGGGCGATTGATGAAGCCTCGGAAGCGTCGAGGTTTAGCTTGTCTTCCAGAAATTCAGCAACTGCGTCATCCCCGGTACGGTTCAGTTTGACGAGCTGTGTGCGCGAAAGGATGGTCTGGGGTATGGAATCCGGATTTTCAGAAACGAGTATGAAAACCGTTTTATCGGCAGGTTCTTCTATGCTTTTCAGCAATTTCGGGGCTGCCGCATGAAACAATTTCTCCGCCATCCAGATGATGACGATCTTGTATTCTGCCTCGTATGATTTCAGGTTTAACGCCTTGATCACATAGTTAGCGTCATCGGCGTTGATGATCCCCTGTTTTTTTTCGATGCCGATTTTCTCGTACCAGTCCTGCAGACTGACGTAAGAAAAATTTTCCGAGAGGAATTCCCTCCATTGCGGCAGAAAATCGATGCTCAGGGGTTCCTTGTCTACTTCCTTGGTTTTGTTGATAGGATAGAGGAAATGGAGGTCTGGATGGATTAACTTGCTGTATTTCACACACGACGGACAAGTTCCGCATGAATCGGTTTCGGTGCGCTGACGGCAGTTAATATACTGGGCATAGGCGATGGCCATGGCAAGCTTGCCTGATCCTTCGGGGCCAAGGAACAACTGGGCGTGGCTTACACGGTTTTCCTTTACCGATTGCAGTAATCTTGCCTTGACCGGCTCCTGGCCTATTATCTCGCTAAATTTCATGCAGCAATTCTACAAATTTTATCCACATAATCCTGAAAGTTTAAAAAAAAGGCTTCCCTGAATCTGTGGGAAGCCTGTATAAGTTGTTGATAAATCCGGTTTTAGAAACCTCCTCCGGCCATTACCCTTTTCTTTTGTGAACAGACTTTTGCAGTCAGGAATTCACGGTTCATGCGGGCTATATTGGTGATAGAAACCTGCTTGGGACATTCCGCTTCGCATGCGCCTGTATTCGTGCAGTTGCCGAATCCCAGTTCATCCATTTTCTTCACCATTGACTGGACCCTCCCGGCGGCCTCCACCCTGCCCTGGGGCAGTAAAGCCAGGTGAGAAACCTTGGCCGCCACAAACAACATGGCGGAAGCATTCTTACAGGCAGCCACGCAGGCGCCGCAACCAATGCAGGCTGCAGCATCCATGGAATAATCGGCTTTTTCTTTGGATATTAAAATGGCATTGGCGTCGGGGACTCCGCCCGTGTTTACCGAGATAAAACCGCCTGCCTGGATGATGGCATCAAAAGCCGAACGGTCGACCATAAGATCCTTGATGACAGGAAATGGCCTGGCACGCCAGGGTTCCACGATAATAGTGTCGCCATCCCTGAATTTACGCATATGCAACTGGCAGGTAGTAATGGCTGAGTCGGGGCCGTGCGGGTGGCCGTTTACATAAAGGCTGCACGCTCCGCAAATGCCTTCACGGCAATCATGGTCGAAAGCAACAGGCTCTTCATTCCCGGCTACCAGGCGCTCATTGAGCTGGTCAAGCATTTCCAGAAACGAACAGTTTGGCGAAATCTCCTGTATTTTATAGGTGACAAACCTGCCTTTCGAACGGGCATTTTTCTGTCTCCAGATTTTAAGTGTGAAGTTCATGGTCAATACGGTTGATAATTACATCTGATGCATGATTTGCTGATACCAAAAGCCGGTGAGTCATTATGATGACTATTTATAGTTTCTTTGTTTTACTTCGATGGATTCATAAAACAGCGGTTCCTTGTTCAGGATGGGTTCGTTGTCGTCGCCATTATATTCCCATGCAGAAACATACATAAAATCCGAATCATTTCGCAAGGCTTCACCTTCAGGGGTTTGAAATTCTTCCCTGAAATGCCCGCCGCACGATTCATCGCGTTTAAGGGCATCCAATGCCAACAATTCGCCCAGTTCAAGGAAATCGGCAACCCGCGAAGCTTTCTCCAGTTCCGTATTCATAGCGTTCTGTTCTCCAGGTATTTTCAGGTCTTTCCAGAATTCGGCCCTGAGCTCCCTTATCAGGCTGATTGCTTTCTGAAGGTTCCCGCGGTTACGCCCCATACCGGCGTTTTCCCACATGATCCGGCCAAGCTTTTTATGGAAATAATCAACCGAATGTTGCCCCTTGATATTCATGAGTTTTTCGAGGCGGCTGCGGACCTGCTTTTCGGTTTCTTCAAATTCCGGCTGGTCGGTGCTGAAAAGGGGAACTTTGATCTGGTCAGCCAGGTAGTTCTGAAGTGTATAGGGTAAAATAAAATAGCCGTCGGCCAGGCCCTGCATCAACGCCGAGGCGCCGAGGCGGTTGGCGCCGTGATCGCTGAAGTTGGCTTCACCGGCAACAAATAAACCGGTTATGGTGGATTGCAGTTCGTAATCAACCCACAGCCCTCCCATAGTGTAGTGGACAGCAGGATATATCATCATCGGGGTTGAATACGGATCTTCATTGACGATTTTCTGATACATCTGGAAAAGATTCCCATAACGCTCTTCGATGGTGCTTCTGCCAAGTCGTTTGATGGAATCGGCGAAATCGAGGAAGACGGCCAGGCCTGTTTCGTTCACGCCAAAGCCTGCATCACAGCGTTCCTTGGCAGCACGCGAAGCCACATCGCGCGGAACAAGGTTTCCATATGCCGGATAACGGCGTTCAAGATAGTAATCGCGGTTTGCTTCCGGTATATCGTTGGGCTTCAGCTTGCCTTGCCTTACGGCTTTGGCATCTTCCTTGTTCTTAGGCACCCAGATGCGTCCGTCGTTGCGAAGGCTTTCACTCATCAGCGTCAGCTTGCTTTGATAGTCCCCATGCATGGGAATGCAGGTAGGATGGATCTGCGTCATGCAGGGATTGGCGAAACAGGCGCCCCGTTTATAGGCTTTCCAGATGGCTGAGGTATTGCTGCCCATGGCATTGGTCGAAAGGTAAAACACGTTGCCGTAACCTCCTGTTGCCAGAACAACCGCATGGGCCGCATGACGATGGATTTCACCGGTTATGAGGTTCCGCGTGATGATGCCGCGTGCACGGCCGTCAACGATGACCAGGTCCAGCATTTCTTCGCGCGGGAACAACTCAACCGTTCCCAGTTTCACCTGGCGGCTCATAGCGCTGTATGCCCCAAGCAACAACTGCTGGCCTGTCTGTCCCCGTGCATAAAAAGTGCGCGACACCAGGGCGCCGCCAAACGACCGGTTGTCGAGAAGACCGCCGTATTCCCGGGCAAAAGGCACGCCGTTGGCGACACTCTGATCAATAATGGTGCCGCTTACCTCTGCAAGCCTGTACACGTTTGCTTCGCGGGAGCGATAATCGCCGCCTTTGATGGTATCGTAAAACAGACGATAAACGCTGTCGCCATCGTTCTGATAATTTTTCGCCGCATTGATGCCGCCCTGCGCCGCGATGCTGTGAGCGCGCCTCGGGCTGTCCTGGTAACAGAATGCTTTCACCCTGAAACCCAACGCACCGAGTGAGGCAGCCGCCGAGGCCCCGGCAAGGCCCGTCCCGACAATGATGATATCGAGTTTGCGCTTGTTGGCCGGATTTACCAGGTTGATATTATCCTTATAATTGCTCCACTTCTTATCAAGCGGCCCGGGAGGTGTTTTCGAATCGAGAATTGCCATAATCAGAAATGGTTTTATGGTTAACCGGTTGATTTTCTAACGATACAGCATTTATTTCAATATAAGGATATAAAGCGGGATACACGCAAATCCCAGCGGCACTGCGATGGAATAAACCGTACCCAAACCCTTGATAAACGGGGTATATTTGCTGTGGTTAAGCCCCAGCGTCTGGAAAGCAGACTGAAAAGCATGGTTCAGATGAAACCCCAGAAAGATCATCAGAACGGTATACAGGATGGCATAGAAGCTATTGGAAAAAAGCATCATGGCCATCTGATAAAAGTCTTCGCGCCCGACACCTTCGGGAGGAGAAACCCAGCCCAGCTTTTTAAAGTAAAAATTGGTAAAATGGATGACGAGGAAGGTGAGAATGATAGCCCCTGTATGTATCATATACTTCGAGAAGAAGGATGTATGGGAGAACCCTTCCACCCTGTAACGCCTGGGACGGGCCAACCAGTTATATATCTGAATGGTTATTCCGATCAGGATATGAATAAAAAAGCCCCCGAAAAGGAATATCTCCATGATTTTTATCACCGGGTTGGTTATCATAAACCTGACAGCCGTCATATAGGCAGCTCCTCCGTCGCTTTTCAGTAAAAACAGGTTTATGCTCAGATGAAGGACCAGGAAAGTTATCAGGAACAACCCGGCGAAGGCCATTATAACCTTCTTCGTGATGGACGAATAAATAAGCACTTTTTTACTCATACTCTAAACAATTAAAGTGATTCGAAAAAGAGATCAGGATTATGGAATTGTTTATTTTTGAATGCCGTGACTCATAACAAATATAGCAATAAATTGCCATTTAAATTAGTTATGTGTCATATTTCCGTATTTGAACTATAAATACTAAAGACATGCGATACAAACCCATTCCTTCTGAGATGTACATTAACAACCGGGCCAGGCTTACCGCCAAAATGAAACCCGGCTCGATTGCCATTGTAAATGCCAATGATGAGATGCCCCGCACGGGCGACCAGACCTTCGGTTACCGGCAAAACAGCGATCTGTTTTACCTCACGGGCCTCGATCAGGAAAAATGCATCCTGGTGCTGTGCCCGGGCCATCCGCTTGAAAGCATGCGCGAAATTCTCTTCACGGTGAAAACAAGCGATTTGATGGTCACCTGGAACGGTTACAAGTACACTTTTGATGAAGTCCGTAAATTATCAGGGATTAAAACCGTTAAATGGATCGATGACTTCGATTTTATACTCAAGGAACTCATGAGCCATGTTCAGACGGTTTACCTGAACCAGAATGAATACATAAAGTTCTTTACCGACGTTCCTTACCGCGACCTTCGTTTTGCCGAGAAAATGCGCCGTGAATTCCCCGTGCATACGTATGAAAGGCTTGCTCCGCTGATCACCTCGATGCGTACCGCGAAACAACCCGGCGAACTGGAACAGATAAAAAAAGCCTGCGATATCACCGGGGATGCATTCAGACGGGTCCTCAGATTCGTGAAACCCGGAATGATGGAGTACCAGGTTGAAGCCGAAATGATCCATGAATTTATCAGCAGGGGGTGCAACGGGCATTCCTTCAGCCCGATCATTGCCTCCGGGAAAAATTCATGCATCCTGCATTATGTCAACAATGACCTTCCCTGCAAGGATGGCGACGTATTGCTCCTGGACTTCGGCGCTGAATACGGGCTTTACGGAGCCGATATGACGCGGACTATCCCGGTAAACGGTAAATTTTCACCGCGCCAGCGACAGGTTTATGAAGCCGTTCTGAGAGTGCTGAAAGCAGGCATGACCATGCTGACGCCCGGCAATACCAACGACAACTGGCATAAGGCCATGTGCAGCCTGATTGAAAAAGAGCTCGTCGGGCTTGGGCTTATCACCGAAGATGACATTAAAAACCAGGATCCCGACAACCCGGCATTTTTCAGGTACTACATGCATGGCAGCGGGCATTTCCTTGGCCTCGACGTGCACGATGTCGGCACAAAGCAGCAACCCTTTGAATACGGCGCCGTCATGACCTGCGAACCGGGAATTTACATTCCCGAAGAAGGCATCGGAATCCGCCTCGAAAACGATGTGATCGTAGCCGATAAACCGATTAACCTGATGGAAAATATTCCTGTGGAACCGGATGAAATTGAAGCTATTATGCTGTCAGGAAAATAAGTTACATCCTCAGAAACCATCAAAAGCCGCCTGCCATCCGGCAAGGCGGCTTTTTTATATTCAGGACGGAATATTACTATTCGCAACCGTTTTTAGAAAGATCGTCTTTCTTTAATTTGAATCCAAGTTCTTTTGCTTTTTTCAGGTCCGAACATCCGTCATGAGAGGTGTAAGAACCTGCCGGCAACTGAAACCATGTCATTCCACGGTTGTAATAAGCTTCGCCATAGTCGCTTTTGAGTTCCAGCGCTTTTGAAAAACATTCGTAGGCCGTTTTATACTCAAATTTTTTAAAATGTTCCAGCCCCTGCTTGTTCCAGTCCTGGGCTGACTTAGCCTGCGTGTCCTGCGCCTGGCTGGTAATACCAAACGCCAATACCATAAGAATAATTCCGATTATTTTTTTCATGTTCAACGGTTATTACGGGTTATCAAATTTACAATCATCAGGCGGATTTTCACAAAAAGGATGTTCCATGAAACGGCAAATCGTTACTTTTGTGAGTCAGCCTTTTTAGTTTGCAATAATAATACCAAACCCAATATGTTCTCACCTGAAATATATATCAACAGGCGTAACGCCCTCCGCCGCGAAGTTAAAAGCGGCGTAATCCTGCTTCCCGGCAATGCCGAAGCATCCATGAATTATCCTGACAATACGTATGCGTTCAGGCAGGATAGTAATTTCTCCTACTTTTTCGGCCTCGACCATCCTGACCTGGCCGGTATCATCGACATTGACAATGGTGTGGATTATATCTTCGGAAACGATGTCGATATAGACGACATTATCTGGATGGGGCCGCAACCGACCATCAGCGAACGGGCCCTGAAAGCCGGCGTGAAAAATACGGCGCCGCTCAGCGACCTCGGAGAATTCATGACCAATGTTATCCGCCGCAAACGTCCAATTCATTTCGTACCCTGTTACCGCGGCGAAACCCAGCTTCAACTCAGCAGTTTACTGGGGATAAAACCTTGCAGGGTAAAGGATTATACTTCGATGGAACTTATCCATGGAATCGTGAAACTGCGTTCGGTGAAAGACGACCTTGAAATTGTAGAGATGGAGAAGGCTGTTGATATCGCTTACCTCATGTTTGTCGCAGGGATGAAGATGGCTTTCCCGGGACGGAAAGAGCAGGAGATCACAGGAGTAATGGAAGGGATCTCCGTATCGCACGGAAGGCCGGTTTCGTTCCCTATCATCCTGAGTATCAACGGGCAAACGCTTCATAACCATAAACATGAAAACTACCTCGAAACCGGCCGTATGATGGTAATGGATGCCGGTTCCGAAACATCCCTGCTGTATGCCAGCGACATAACCCGCACCGTTCCGGTTGGCGGCAAATTTAACCAGCGCCAGCGTGACATCTATGAAGTCGTCCTTAATTCTCATCTTAAATCGATTTCAGTCACAAAACCGGGCACTTTCTATTATGACTGCCACATGAAGGCTGCAGAAACTATGGCATCAGGGCTGAAAAACCTTGGCCTGATGCGGGGAAATGTTCAGGATGCCGTTGCAGCAGGAGCTCATGCCCTGTTCTTCCCGCATGGGCTGGGACACATGCTTGGAATGGACGTCCACGATATGGAAGGACTGGGGCAGATATATGTCGGCTACGATTCCGAAATTCAGCCTTCCAGCCAGTTCGGCACCAGCTCGCTCCGTATGGGCCGCAGGCTGCAACCGGGTTTCGTCGTAACCAATGAGCCGGGAATTTATTTTATCCCCGAACTGATTGACCAATGGAAAGCCGCCAACAAGTTCACCGAGTTCATTAATTATGATAAGGTAGACGAATACCGTGACTTCGGCGGTATCCGCATCGAAGACGATATTCTGGTGACAAAGGACGGCTGCCGTATTCTGGGCAAACCCATTCCAAAGACGGTTGCCGAAGTTGAAGAAACTATGAAAGAAGGATTGTCCTAGCACCTATCCGGATAGTCTTTCAGGACTTTTGCCGGGCAAGGGGAAAACAATGCCTCCTTTCCCGGCAATTTATCATTAAGAGACATGAACAAGATACTGCAATACCATAAGCATAATATAAGCTATGATATTTCCGGGCAAGGACCGGCTATCGTATTCCTGCACGGATTCCTTGAAACAAAGGAAATCTGGGAAGATTTCTCAAAATACCTGTCAGGGGAATTCACGGTGATAGCCATCGACCTCCCCGGTCACGGCGGCAGCGATGTGCTGGCCGAAATCCACACCATGGGCCTCATGGCAGATGTGATCCATGATATTCTTGATCATCACGGTTTCAGGGAAGTAGTAATCGGCGGGCATAGCCTGGGCGGTTATATCGCCGGTGAATTTGCTTCAAAATACCCATCAGAAGTAAAAGGCCTGTTTTTCTTCCATTCGCATGCAGCTCCCGACAATGATGAGACCAGGGAAAACCGCCGCCGCAGTATCAACATCGTGAAACAGAACCAAACCGGGTTTGTGAATGAATTTATCCCTGCCCTTTTTGACCCGAAGTATGTTGAAAATTTTAAGGATCAGATAACTGTGATGCAGCAGCGCGCCGCCAAAATGTCGGCTGAAGCCATCATCGCTTCCATTGCAGGGATGCGCGAACGGACAGGCAGCCTGCCTTACCTGTTCACAACCGAAACACCGGTTTTATTTATTATCGGGAAACAGGACCCCCGCCTTTCGTATAATGTCGTCCTGGCGCAAGCCCTCATACCGGCTCACTCGGAAGTGCTGATGCTGGATAATGTCGGACATATGGGGTATCTGGAAGCCCCGCGCCAGACAATGCAAACGATCCGGCATTTCGCCCTTAAATGCTGCGAATAAGGCTTTCAGCCTTCATAGAAGTGCATCTCAACCAGGTACCTCCATACTTTTTCAGGAACGAAGTGCGAAACATTTCGTCCTTCTTTGATGGCCTGCCTGATAAAGGATGACGATATTTCCACCATCGGGGCATCGAACATTTTCACCGAACCATGCCGCGTCAGTTCATGATCCTGAGTCCCCGGACGCGGATATACATAAAGCTTATAAAAATCGAGAAGCGTTTCCCAGTTTTTCCATTTATGGAAGGTAGGGAAGATATCGGTGCCGGAAATAAGAATGAATTCGCGCGACGGGTATTTTTCCTGCAAATAGGTAAGGGTATCGATGGTATAGGATGGCTTTTCAAGTTTGAATTCGATATCGCAGGAACGAAATCTTTCATCGTCGCCGATGGCGAGATTTACCATCTCCAGCCTGTGATGGTCGGGAAGCAGTGACGCCCTTTCTTTCAGCGGATTATGAGGCGAGACGACGAACCATAGTTCTTCAAGGTCCGAATACTCATACATGTAATTGGCAATCATCATGTGCCCAAGGTGCACCGGGTTGAATGAGCCAAAAAACAATCCTGTTTTCTTCAGTTCCTGCATACAGGCTTATTGTGGTTGCTCTGTTTACCGGCAAACCGAATTACCGGTCATTATCCCCGAGGAATTGCCGTACGGCATTTTCGGCATTTTTCAGGGCAGTTTCGAGTTCTCCGTTGACCAGTATCCTGTCGAATTTTGATGCAAATTCCAATTCCCAGGCTGCTTTGCCGAGCCGCTTTTTCAGGTTTTCTTCGCTGTCGCTGTTACGCGACCGCAGTCGCTGTTCGAGCACTTCGATGGATGGCGGTTGAATGAAAAGGGCAAGCGCATGCTCACCGTACATGTTCTTCACATTCAGCCCTCCGACTACATCCAGGTCAAAAATGGGGACATTGCCGTTAGCATGAATGCGACCCACCTCCGACTTCAGCGTACCGTAATAACTGCCTTTATACACTTCCTGCCACTCAAGCAGCTCATCGTTTTCGATCTTTTGCCTGAATTCATCGGCAGTAATAAAATAGTATTCCCGGCCGTCCTGTTCCCCTTCACGTTTTGCCCTGCTGGTAGCCGAAACCGAGAATTCAAGCCCAAGATCTGCCCCGAGAAGGTGCTTCACTACAGTGCTCTTTCCGGCCCCTGACGGCGCTGAAACGATAACAATCTTTTCTTTCCGGGAAATTGTTGCTGTCATATTTCAGGCTGGATTAAAAATTTTCAATGCGAAACTAACCTAAAGTATGTTTCCCAATTGTTCTTTGATCTTTTCAAGTTCATCCTTCATTTGAACGACCAGTTTCTGTACCTCAGCATCGTTGGCTTTCGAACCAAGGGTGTTGATTTCGCGGCCGATCTCCTGGGCAACGAATCCCAGTTTACGCCCGTTACTCTCGGCGCTGTCAAGAACATCGATAAAATAATCACAGTGTTTTTTCAGCCGCACCTTTTCTTCGGTGATATCCAGCTTTTCCAGGTACCAGAAAATTTCCTGTTCAAATCGGTTCGGATCAAATTTATCGAGGTTTGAATGGGTGTTCACGAATTCGTCCCTGTTCTTTTCAAAACGCTGGCGTAAGGCAACAATCCGGTTTTCCTCGAAAGGCTTGACCTGTTCCAGGTAATCAAGGATGAGTTCAATCCGCATCCGCATATCTTTCCCGAGCAAATTCCCTTCGTTGATGCGGAAAATATCCGCCGACTGAAGCGCCTGTAACAGCGCAGTTTTCACAACTTCCCACTCGTTCTGGTCAAGTTCCCTGGATTCGGTCTTCAGAACATCAGGCAACCGGAAAATGGTAGAGATGAAATCGGCATTTACCTGCTGGTTGAATTCATGGGCCAGCGTTGTCATCTCACGGTAGTATTCACGGGCCAGGTTCCGGTTAACGATGATGCCTGCAGATTCATCTTCGCCTTCCACGCTAAGGCTGAAGTCAATTTTACCGCGTTCAAGCACCCGACCGATCTCAGCACGGATTTCGAGTTCCTTTTCACGGAAAACCAGGGGCATCCGGGCGTTAATATCGAGTTGACGGCTGTTCAGCGAACGGACTTCAACCGTTATTGTCTTTCCGCAAATTTCTGCCGCACCTTTCCCGTAGGCAGTCATTGATTTGATCATATCCGGGTATTTGTTCGAAGCAAAGATAGGAAGGAAAGGCCTTCCCGGTGAACAGCCGGTTATAAAAAAGAAACTGTATCAATAGTTCCGGCGGATTCGGTCGCCTGCTTTCCCCGTCTGGAATCAATCACGCAAAAAGACCATTCTCAATCGCAGGGTTTCTATACATCAAAATCCGGCATGATTCTAGATATAGTTTCTCAATCGGGTTATTGGCAAAACGGGGTTACTTTTTCAGTTCGGGCAGCATTCCAGGCGTCACGGGCGCCCCCAGTTTCACCAGCCGGGCTTCCAGCGCCGGAATATCTGTCTGGCCTATTTTCTTTATCTGATCATATACCGGCGGGAATTCTTCCATCAGGATGTTATATGCATCCTGCTGGGTTTGGGTAGGCGCGCCCGAATTTCCCCAGGCTGCCCATGTTATTTTCCCCAGACGGTTGTTTAACGGCACAGGCGCCGGCGGATTTTCCTCGTCACTCGGCACATTTGATTTACGGTTGAATTTTGTGTTCAGGATAATATCCAGTTGCTGGGCAAGTCCCATCACTTCCTGCAACAGGCCGTCCGGAGCTTCCGGGAAGCTGTTGATCGACTGCTCCATTTCAATACAACGTTTATATAACCCTTCGGCGTAGTTTTCTGTGCCATTCATGACGCGTGTAATATCGGCCACCTTTTTGTAAAATTCCGTGACAGCTTTACGATCACCGGCTGATAATGAACTAGTATACAATGTTTTGCAGGTGAACGGAACCGGGCCGGCAAGTTTCGTAGTTTCACCGGAGGCTGTCATGCTGAGGGTTACATTGTATTTGCCGGGCATTGCCATAATACTGGCCCAGGCATCAGAAAGCGGATCGAATTTGTCGCCGGCATGAACACTGCGCACCGACTGGTACCTTAAATCCCAGTTGATCCGCTGCAAGCCTTTCGACGGGCTTTTCCTGATCACACGCACCACATTGCCCGATTCGTCGGTAACGGTAAAAGTAAGGTATGGCGCCAACTCATTGTTCTCGGCGCGTAACAGCGAATCGGAAGGCATAGGTATGGGCTTCCCTGCTTTAAACAATTCCGATTCCTTTTCTTTCCTTTTCTCTTTCAGCGTCTTGGGAACATCTTTAATATAATAGGTAAAAGTGGCGCCGAATTCCGGATTCCCGGCAATGTAATAGGTTGACCCCTGGGCATCCTTGTTTTCCGATTGTATATACATCAGGGCGTCCTTAACCGGGAAAATATAACCCGGCATACCGGGAATTTCCTTTTTGAAGTTTCGCAACGGTGAATAATCGTCGAGGATGTAAAATCCGCGGCCAAACGTGGCGACAACCAGGTCGTTTTCACGCTGCTGGATTGCTATATCACGAACGGTAACCGTCGGCATGCCCGATTTCAGTTGAATCCAGTTCTTTCCGCCGTCAACGGTAAAGAAGCAACCGAATTCTGTGCCTGCAAATAAAAGGTCGGGATTGATATAGTCCTGCTGGATGGTGTGAACGGTTCCGTTCAGCGGCAGGTTGCCCGAAACAGAAACCCAGCTTTTTCCTTTATCGGTACTCTTCATCAGGTAAGGCTTAAAATCGTCGCGCAGGATATTATCGAATGAAGCGAACACGACATTCTCATCAAATTTTGATGCCAGGATATCGCTTACATACGTATTTTCGGGCACTCCCGGGAAAGACGACGCCGTTGACCAGTTTTTTCCACCGTCACCCGTTATCCTGATCAAACCATCATCCGTTCCGGCGTACAGGAGGTTTTCCTTTACCGGCGATTCTTCGAGCGATACAATGGTTCCAAACAGCGATGTGCTGATATCTTTGGCTACGGCATCGGATGGCCAGTATTTTCCCATCACGGGCCAACTGTTCCGGTCAATTTTTGTTGTGAGGTCGTCGCTGATTACCTGCCATGTATTCCCGCGATCGTCACTTTGAAATACCTTATTGGCAGCACAATACAGCCTTGTATGTGAATAATGGCTAAGGATAAGCGGCGTATTCCAGTTCCATTTATAGGAATCTTCGCCCTTTCGCGGTTCAGGCCTGATATCAATCGCTTCCCTGCTTTTCCGGTCATAGCGGACCATGCCGCCGTACTGCGATTCGGAATAAACAATATTCGGGTCTTCTGGGTCAATCTGCGACCAGAACCCGTCACCGCCGGTCGTCACAAACCATTCATCACTAACCACCCCGCTGGCGGTAATGTTGCGCGACGGCCCGCCCATGCTGTTATTATCCTGGGTGCCTCCATACACATAATAAAACGGCTCGGAATTATCGACCTGCACTCTGTAAAACTGGGCAACCGGCAGGTTCGACTTGAAGAGATACTCTTTACCGCCGTCAAAGGATTCGTAAACACCGCCATCGCCGCCAATCAGAAAATGCTGTGTATCATCCGGATCGATCCATAAGGCATGGTCGTCGACATGACGCTTATTATTCCCGATCGAACGCCAGGTCTTACCGCCATCTTCTGTTACCTGCGAGACCGTTTCAACAGAATACACTTTATCGGCATCTTTCGGATCGCAGTAAATTTCGTTATAATACTGTCCCTGAGCCGTATGTCCGCTCATTTTTTGCCAGGAAACGCCCCGGTTTACCGAACGGAAAAAGCCTCCTGCATCGCCGGCAGCTTCTATGATAGCATAGACGATATCCGGATTGACCGGAGAAACGGCCAGTCCGATACCGCCCATATCAACGCCCGGAAGCCCGTTGGTAAGTTTATCCCAGGTTTCTCCGCCATTGACCGATTTATAGATGGCCGTTTCGGGCCCTCCGCCAATCTTGGTGAAAACATGCCTGCGCCGTTGCTCACCCGAAGCGTACAGGACATTCGGGTCGCGGGGATCCATCACAATGTTGTTGACGCCCGTATTCTCGCTGATTTCAAGGATTTTTTTCCATGTTTTACCGCCGTCGGTAGTTTTGTACAGGCCACGGTCGCCACCAGGCCCCCATACGGAACCTTCGGCAGCCACGTAAACGATGTCGGAATTCTTCGGATCAACCACAATACCGCCTATCTGGCGCGATTCCTTCAGCCCCATGTTCTGAAAAGTGGCGCCGCCGTCACAGCTTTTATACACGCCGTCGCCATAGCCTAGCGAACGCTGATGATTATTTTCTCCGGTTCCGACCCAGACGGTATTCGGATTGTTGGGATCCAGCACCACGCATGCGATGGAATAGGAACCGTAGTTATCAAATACCGGTTCGAAAGTTGTACCGTTGTTCACTGTTTTCCATACATGGCCTGATGCTACTGCAACGAACCATTCGCTTTTTTTCGCCGGGTTCACGGCAAAATCGGCAATACGCCCGCTGGTAAAGGCCGGACCTATGGAACGCCATTTCAAACCACTGAAAGTCGCCGATTTAAGGGTATCGGATTCTGCACCGGTTTTTGTACCAGTCGCTTTCTTTTTAACAGTTTCGGTTTTCCCCGCTACCTTCTTTACTGCGGCTTTAGCCTGGGCCATTACCGTTTCCGTGCCTGATAAAGTGACTGATATCGCCATCAGCACACTGATCATTAAACATGAAATATGATTCATCCTGGTTTGTTTTAAAAGTTATAAAAGGCTTAGATGGTATTTTTTCCGGCAGGAAAGAATACTCCCGGATTATATGACAAATATGCAAAATTCAGGTTCAGCAAAGCAGGTTTCCGAAAATATTTCCTAACTATGCATACATATTCAAAGAAACATCTCATGAAAATCCGGATTATCTTCAGTTCGATCATCGCTGTTTTCATTGCCGCATCGGTCAAAGCCCAGACTACAGAGTTTAATCTCTCCGCTTATACCCCTCCCGAATATGTTTACCGCTCGCTGGATTTCAGCTATTACCTTTCAGGCAGTTCGAACGGGGATGTGACTTTCCGGGATGGAGTCAAAAACGGGAAAAACGCCATAAAATATTTCAGCACAAGTCTTCAGTCCGGTTATAAACAGTATTCGAACAGCCGGAGATATCAGGGAAGCACCGGCCTGAATCTCTACGCCGGTTTCAGCATCAATAAAGATGACCGGTTCGGCGCGGCTTATGATAATAAGCACCGGCAAAGCGGCAATTCCGTGAAGCTGAGCTACAGCGGCCAAAACCGGTTTTACAGGAACGGTAAGGCCTTTTTCGAGGTTGATCCGGATGTTGGTTTAATTCACCAATCCATCGCATACTCCGATAAGAATTATCAGAATGATTCACTGGTAAACGACAGTAAAACATACAAGTGGGAACCATCGGTAAATATAAAAATGCCCCTGCTGGCTGGTTACGGACGTATTGAGGACATCACCGATGCCCGTCACGCCGTATATATCCTGGAAGGATTAAGACAAACGGGAAGCCTGAAACGCGGGTATAACGATGCCGACATCCTTAGCCTGGCTGCCGGGATAACGAAAATCAGGAATAAAAGGTTTTTTGATTCGCGGCATCAACGGATTTACGAGCTGAAAACGCTGGATTCACTGCTGCAATCATACGGTTTAACCGGTGATAAGGATGCCGCTTATTTTACTGCCCTGAATGATGAATGGCTATACTCCATGAATACATACAGGTATTCGGGCATCAGGTTTTCCGGCGGAATTGATCCTCAATACAGTCTTTATCATTACCTGAAAGAGATTACTTCAAACCTGGCTGCTGTTGATGATCAAAAGAGATGGGATGAATCGTTATACCGTTATATTGGCCTGAAGGCAGGTTTTAAACATGAAAAACCGATTTCCCTGAAATGGCAGTCTTCGCTCGATTGTTCAATCGGTTACGGGATTGAATATGCAATGACTTCATTTAAAAATCTTCTTCCTGATCCTTCCGGCATCAGGAAATCAACCCAAAAACAGCAGCGGGGAAATATCCTGATCGGTTACCAGGCAGGCTTTTATCCCAACAGCAGGACATGGCTCCAGGCAGGTATTGATGCACAGGTTCTGTATTACGGCAACGGGACAACCAAACCGTATGCAACAGCAGAATCAGATTTACCTCATTCCCTGATTTTTGCCGGAGGGCCTGACGTAAGCCTTTACTATTATATAAGCCCCAGGCTAAGGCTTTCTGTAAACTGCGGTTTTGATTACTACAGGAAATGGGTTGAAAGTTATAATGGCGAAGCCCGGTCCGTTGATCGCTCATGGGATTGGGGGATCAATTCCACTGTTACCTATAGCCTGTTCTAGACCGGGATTCATTCGGATATTGTTTTTTAAATTTTTATTCGGGGTTATGCAACGAAAAGGGTTCGGTGATTCCCTTTAGTATAAAATACCATACTCATGAAAAATCAATCTCTCATTCTTGCCTTGGGCATATTCCTCAGCCTGGTTTCATGTAAAAAAGAGGAAAATGCAACCTCCGATATGAAAAACATTCCCCTCACTACCAGGCAACAACAGGTAGTGAACCAAAGCAATGCCTTTGGATTTGACCTTTTCCGGAAAGTGATCGAGACTTCGGGCAGCGAAAACAACCTGATGATTTCACCCCTGAGCGTCAGCATGGCGCTTGGCATGACGCGCAACGGCGCAGCGGGGACAACCCTCGATGCCATGAATGAAACGCTCGGCATGAGCGGCTTTACCGAACAGGAAATCAATGAATCCTACCAGTATATCCTTGGGACCTTTTCGTCGCTCGACCCGGCGGTGAAGCTTTCAATTGCCAATTCCATCTGGTACAGCAATACTTTCAGCGTACTGCAGCCATTCATCGAAACCAACCAGACCTATTTCGGGGCATCGGTCACCCCGCTTGACTTTAAAGATCCGGCTTCGGTCACCACCATCAACAACTGGGTTTCGGATAAAACCAACCAACTGATCCCGACCATCATTGAAGAAATACCGGATGGCATAGTGATGTACCTGATTGATGCCGTGTACTTCAAAGGGCAATGGCGCTACAAGTTCGAAAAGGATAAAACCGAAGCCAAAACATTTTACCTCTCCGACGGCAGTGAGGTTCAGGCAGAAAGCATGCTGCAACGGGCCAACCTTCAATATTTTGCCGGTACCGGTTTTAAAGCCGTGGAACTGCCTTACAACCAGGGCAACTACAACATGAATATTCTGCTGCCTGAGGCCTCCTCTTCGATCAGCGAGATCATTTCACAGCTTACACAGGATAACTGGAACAACTGGCAGAAAAACTATACCGAAGCCGATGTTCAGGTACAGTTGCCGAAATTTAAGTATGACTACGACGAAAAGAACATGATCCCTGTTTTAAAAGCGCTGGGAATGGAGATAGCTATTGATCCCAACTATGCCGATTTCACACGAATGAACGGTCTCGGCGGATTGTTCATCTCGGAGGTAAAACACAAAACCTACATCGAAACCAATGAAGAAGGCACAGAGGCTGCAGCAGTAACTTCTGTCGGCATGTCAAACACATCTGTCGGAAACGATCCGCAACCGGTATATTTTACTGCTGACCATCCTTTTGTCTATATCATTACCGAGAAATCAACCGGAACAATACTTTTCATCGGTACGGTAATGAACCCGATAGACTGATGTAACTTTACGGTGATCTGAAGGATGTTAAACAACTGAGGATAAAAAGCGCCCTAATACTACCATTCTTGCAGCAGTCAGCACAGCTTAACCGGCGGAAAGCGCAAAGTGAAAAGGACCTGATACAGGGCTGTTCACGGAATGAACGCTTTGCCCAGCACGAACTGTACAACCGATATTGCGATGCCATGTTTACCACTGCATACAGGATACTGAACGACCGCGACGACGCCCGCGACGCCCTGCAGGAGGGATTCATACAGGTATTCCGCGACATTGATCAGTTCCGTATGGAATCA
>Ga0209098_1001500_pt1 | contig 22239 bp, 37 predicted proteins | sample AD_JPNHW1_MetaG_FD_184429 | JGI IMG/M metagenome (GOLD analysis project Ga0209098, IMG submission 184429) | Active sludge microbial communities of municipal wastewater-treating anaerobic digesters from Japan - AD_JPNHW1_MetaG (SPAdes) (version 2) | ecosystem: Engineered > Bioreactor > Anaerobic...
GAGATGTCCGGGTTAATATTTACATCGATGGTAATTTATATGCGACCGCTTATAGTTCAGGAGCTTATGTAGTCGCAACGGCATCAGGAAGCACGCCGTCAAGTTTAGAGTAATTTAAAAAGCGGGAAATTCCCGCATTTTTATGCCGCTGAAGCCCCTGATAAATCCCTGGAATTAATTATTTCACCAAGGTTCTGCATCGCCTCTAAAACGTCTTCTGTAGCCCCTTTATTCATGTTTCCCGATACATTAATATTAATTTCTGTCGTTTTAGTTGTTGCCTCTGTTTTAGTTTCAGAAGATGTATCTGTTTTAGATGTATCTGTTTTAGATGTGTCCGCTACATTAGTTCCTCCGCTTGCAGACGTTGATCCGCCTCCTCCGATAACTCCAGCCCCCACTCCAGCAGCTACAGCAGTTGCCGCAAAAAGTCCGGCTGACTGAAAGTGCGCCCCAGCTTCGGCAGGATTCATAAAAAGAGCAGCGAATCCCCTGGCTGTTTCATATAAAGCCCAAACTATAGACTTGGCAGAGATAGCCTGCATTTCAACCGCTACGCTTTGTTTTATTGCGTTTCCTAAACTGGCAAGACTGAGTTTCCCTGTTGCACCTAATTGGACAAAAGCGTTGCTCATGCTTTTGGCCGCCCCATTAACCCCGGCGTGCATTAACCCGGCGGCTTCTTTGCTGGCATCCATTTTAGGGTTTAAACTGTCTATTTCTGCCCCAATCCCTGCGAGCGAAAAACTATCCCGAAACTCATCCCATGCCGATTTATCAGGGGGCTGTATTTCCATTTTTGGAGCTGCCCCGCCAAAAGCCGCCATGCCCTCTGTATAATTTTTTACAAACTCCTGCTCATCTGCAAGAGCTTCTTGATTTGCTTTTTTCCGTAAAACTGCCTTTTGCTCTTTATCAATATACATTCTTTGTATTTCAGAAAATTGAATTATCTTTCTTTTTTCAATTAATGCCATTTGATTTTCTATTGTTTGAGCTAATTCCTGACTATCAAATTGAATTTGAGCAGAAAGCTTTTGTTTATTAAACTCAATGGCTAACCCTAAGTATTTTTCGTAATCTGCTTTACTTTTTTGTGCCTTTTCTATCTCAACCCTTGCAGCCTCTGCTTTTACCTTATCGTTATTAATTTTATAGGCATCATAATAATCTTGCATTTGTTTTTTAAGGTCAAGATAGAATTTCCCTTGAACAGTTGAAGCATCCTGGAATGATTTTGAGTTCAAATTATTTAAACCCAATATTTTATTTGAAATCCAACTAAAAGAAGAATCAAAGTCTTTTCCGGCCAGCTGAGATTGTTCAAAATATTTAACAATTTCTTCACTCTGGAAAGTGGCTTTAATTGTTCCACCATATTTATTTACTGCTTCCGCTCCACTTTTAAAAACAGAATTTTGAGAATCAAAAACACCCTGCGTAATACTGCTTTTAAAGTCTTCTATGTTTGCCTTAACATCATCGGGTATTTTAAACGCCTCAAACAACTTTGAAGACTGCACACCAGCTCTTTCAAATTCTTTTATATATTGCAGCGCGATGTCTTTAGCGTTTGCGTTTGCGTTTTCTTTTACACGTTTATTTGCTTTTTCAATGTCCTGAAAATATCGAGTTGCCTCTTTTAAATAAACATCAAGTCCAGAATTTCTTATATTCCTCATTTGAGATTGAGCATCAAATAATTGAGCATTTGCATCTTTTATTGATTTTTTAAAACTGTCGAAACTCTGAGTAAGACTATCAAGGCTGGGCTTTGAATCGGAAAAAGCTTTAATTAATAGTGGAAGCGCCAAAGCCGCCCCTGTTATAGCTATATTAAGCGGTGTAAATCCAGTAGTCAAAAGACTGCTAAAAGCAGAAGAAACTCCTCCGACAACCGGAGCTATTTTAGCCATTTCTCCTGTTATAGCACCAGACGAAACAGCCGTATTAATAGCGTTTCCTGAAACTTCCTTGAATTGTTTGAATTTCCCACCCAGTTCGGTTATTTTCTGACCTGAATTTTCAGTCGCCTTTATTGTTTGTTGATTGAGCGTATCAAGAGCGTCACCAGCTGCTAATATATTCCCGCTTGCGTTGTCTGTTGATACTAGATTTATCTGAACTTCTGCGGTATTATCCATTTCTGTTTAACTCCTCTTCAATCTCAAATACGATAAATTTTACCAAAAACTCAAATTCAGGGTTGCTGAGGCTTAGTCCTTTTATTTTAGTGCGGTCTGTATATCTCAGCATTTTAAAAAGCCTGTTTTTACCCTTGAACTCAGAAACGCTTGAATTATTCCAAACGTGAACTATAAACCAAATCCAGTTATCAAAGTTTTTTTGTATGTCGGCCCGGTTTTTTGGCGGGTTAATGCGTCTAAAGTGCATTTGAATAACGGAGCGTATTTGTTTTTGCATACACTCCCAGTTATTCATTAATTTTTTTTTTGAGGCCTTTCAAGCAGTCCGTTAAAATACATGATTTCCAGTTTGATCATTTCCACCATGCCCGGTTTTCTTAACGCCAATTCTTCAAAGTCTTTAACGGTTAATTCCCCGGTGCCTAAGTCATGCTTTTTTTTGTCAATACCGTATTCGATCAAAAGCCTAAACTGATTTTCTTTTGCCTCTGCGTACTCTTTAGTGAATTTGACAACTTCTTTAGATAGTGCGCCTGTTTCGTTATACGTTAATTCAGACTCGCGGCCCAATAGCCCATTAGCTTGTATTTTATTGCGGATATGGAAAGGGATTTTTGTCAGCGTGATGAACTTTTTGCCCTTTTCAAAATCAAGCTCTAATCTTTGCTCTTCTATAAATTCCTGAGAGTCTATTTCTTCCCAATTAATCATCATACACCCCCTTTAAAAAGTTTGTCGTTTTGATAAAATATCAATCTCAATCGCCCCATATCCGTTCACGTCTTCATAGAGCGGAGACAACGCCTCAAAGCTGGACGGCATTTTAATGACTCCGTCGCTTCCAATAGGAGCCTGGGAATCGAGAATAGCGCATCGCGGAATCCTGATCCATGCGGCATAAGGCTTTCCTGTCTCAACCAAATCTTTAGATTCGATGTAATAAGCAAGCTCGACCTCATCACCATTGTCCCATTTTTCTTCAATGTGCTGAGTTCCTGTGGTATAAAAATATTCGTGATCAATTTTTAAAGAAGCGGTTGTGTCATCCGGCTCGCTGATTTGGTAAGAGCCGAGTTCATAAGAATCTTTAAACAGCCCTGGAGCGTTGACAATTTTAGAGCTGGTGCATTCCCCCTGCAATACTCCGTTGATATAGCTCAGCATCTGCCCGGCTGCGATTTGACCAGTTTTTTCGTAAGTAGTGATGATTCCAGACGGCAGGGCAAGAATTTTTTCAAGAGTCTTTGCCACATAAGCCAACTCCATAGACAATAAACCGCCTGCCGCCGCATTAATGGAAAAATTATCCCCCTTAGCCCCTGTGACCTGCTCGAAAGAGATTATTTTATCATTGATCAACGAGAAAGAAGGTTTCCCGCCACCCACGATCGGCTTAATTCTATGCCTATATACGGTGCTTTCGCTATCAATAAACTCCAATTTAACCGATTGCCCTTTCGCCTGTTTTGCGGTAAAAACCGGAATAGTGGTTGATAAGCTGGCTCCTTCCCCGTGAGAATATACTTTATACCCGGTGTATCCGGAAATAGCCTCCGCCAACTCCGCCATGGTGTCAAATCCTGGTGAAGATAAATCAATTTCCCCAGTTGAATTAAAGTTCGTGTCCGCAACCTCGGCTCCCGGAACTCCTATTTTTACAGTCAATTTCCCTGCGGCTGTTCGTTCTATCAGGCACGAATCAGCATTCCCGGAATAAAAAACAGCCATAAAACCGGAATACGCTTTCTCTGTCGTCATTGCGCCAAGGCCCAAGAACGCCAGGGTAGCGAATTGTTCAGGGTGAAACGTAACCGGGAGATTTCCTTCCACGCTCTCTTTTGTTTTAGTGTAGCCTGCCGGATATTTCCCGCCCATATTGGCTTTATCCTGCTCTTTTGCAAGATTTTTCTTTACACTCGCCCCCGTGGAATGCAATAGAGAAACTTTTAACTGATCTGACCAGTTAGCCGGAGGAGTCGCATAAGCGGACTCGATTCTCAACCAGGTCCGCGTGTCCTTGTTGGATATTTTTCCCAAATTTTTCTCCTTTTAATTTATTCGCACTTCAAACTGAGCTTTCAGCCTGTCGCACGTCTTTCTATAATCCGCATCCGTCCCGATTCCTTTTTGTGAACTTGAATTGAGAATCCAGGTTGTCTGCTCTGTTCTGTAACCGTGTAAGCAACGCTTTATTGCTTCTTCGTAGCGGTTTAAAATGGTATTATTTTTGCTTTGTATTTCTTCCTTGATCGAAATTAAAACGGTAACGGTGTAAACGTCATTCATCATTTCTATGTCGTTTGTTATCCCGCCGTCTGATCCGACCTGACTCCCCTCGATGTAAACATTCACGCAAGGAAATTCTAAAACCGAATCGCCGGAAGCAATATTTTCGCTTCTGATTTTCATTGCCGGAGCAAGTTTTTTCCCTCCACGCTCGCTGTCAATAATCGTAGTAATAGCATTTAACCCGTTTACCGCGTCTTTGATCCGGTCAATAAATATTTTTTCAATGTCTTCTCCAAAAACTCTACTCATTGCGCCGCCTTATTCAATTCCCTTGTCAAATCGTCAGCTAAGAAATTCAACGCCCGGACCGGGATTGTTTTGTTATCGTAATTCAAAAAGAATGCCCTCTGCGGAATATGCGCTTTATTTCCCCTCCCTGCGTCGCCGCCTCGCTGGTGAATCCGCGCGTAAGGAATAAAGCTGGTAATCCCAATGACAATGTCTTTTTTCCCTATCCGCTCAAACCACCCTGGCCCGCCCTGGGTTGCCTCAAACAATTTTTCAGAAAGTCTCAGTTTTGGCTTATTGCCGTGTTTCTGTTTCCATTTGCGGTAAGACAGAGAATAGGCAGCCCATTTTTTGCCGAACGTTGCGCCCTGTGTGTTGAAAGCGTCTTTGATTGTTTTTTGATATTCCGTTTTAAACCGCTTAAAAACCTCAGAGCAGTCATCAAGTTTATTGATTAAAGACTTAATCACCTGCCTGGCGCGATCCATTCCGCTCAGCATTAAGGGAACCTCACGTCTTTCATAAAGTCAAGGTCTTTTTCTGTCAGATAGCCGGAAGACACATTGTTAAAACTAGACGGAACATCGGCCGAATTTTCAGACGCAATCGCATTATATTTTCTAGGGTTTCCGTACACGTCCTGCAAAAATTTATCAAACGCTCCAGAATAGGCGTTATACTGAGTGTTCCCGTCTGCATTCTTAATGTAAGTACCGGAAATATACCCGGCCGCCCCGTTAATGTTTTGATGTTGTAAAATTGGAAGTAGAATAGAAGAGGTTACCGGGAGAGTGATCCCGGCAACTTTCAACGCACCGTTAATGATATTTGAAAACCGCTCGATAATAGACGTTACTTGAGCCTCTGTCGGCTGACTGTCTTCGTGGTAATATTTTTTAGTGTTTTCGTCTATCTCTACAAGCTGTTTTTGTAATGCGATCCCAATATCATCAACGGTGCAATAGGACATTTTTAATTACCCCTTGGTCTTCCTGGTTTTTTTTCTGGCGTGGTAGCCTCAAGTGTCTCTGGTTTGTTTGTGTCAATTTCTTTAATCGTGATTTCTTTATCAGCTTTAAGAATTTCAAAAATCTCTTTTTCTGTTTTATTTGCCTTGCAAAATTTTTTTGTCAAATCCGAAACTATTTCACGGGTTTCAAGATTATGCCCTAGTTTTGTTTTCCCAGGCCTGGTTTCTATTTGATATACTGCCATTTTTTCTCCTTATAGGCCGCCATTTTCAGACGGCCTTATTTGATTAATTATTTATTTTAATGATGGAAATAGGGTTTCCGTAACCAATGCCCTTCCTGAACGTGTAGCCGTAGTTAATCCACTTCCCGAACTTAGGATCGTCAACATCCCAAACAGGCTGCTCCCGGTTTGTAATGATAAACGGAGGCAACGCTGAGGCAAGGTTGGCGATATACCAGTCGTTGTCGGTTGCCGCTTGCGACCAGTTCACGATAATTTCAGCGGCGTTTTGGTTTAAGTTATCCACACCGCCTGCAAAATACTGAGAAACCAAAATTTTTCTAAAAATCGGCAATAAATGGATAGGGATAATTACCGCTGGTTTTGCGCCTGCGTTCAGTGCGTCATCATTAGAATCTCTGAATCCAAGCATTTTAGCGAGAGCGCCCTCAAAGTCTGCTGTAATTTGCGCCTGAGTTGTTCCAGTTCCGGTGTACAGGTTGTCAATAACGTTTCCGCCAGTCAAGAGATTGGGGCGTGATGTCGCAAAAAACGCTGTGCCGTCAAAAGCGGTTCCATTTGCCACTAAAGCGGACGCCATGATCTTGCTGTTAAAGGATTTGTATTTTTCAAGCATTCCTCTAATATGCAGTTCAACGCCTCCGCTTAAATATTTTTTCGAGTCATTAAGCACGTTTTTATCAACCTTGAACCCAGCGCCGAAGTCATCGTTGAAAACTTTTAATTCAAAGTCCTGCATTGACCCAAAGTCTAGCCTATCTACCAGTTTCTGAATAGCCGGCGTTGTCCCTGGTATCCAGAATGATTCAAAAAGCTCCTCGCTTGGAGCCTGAAAAGCCACTTTTTCCAGTTCTGTTTGAGGGGCTGCGTCTAGCGCGTTCTGGAATTTCCCCTGAATACCCTTGAGAAGGGCTGTTGCTGAGTTGAACATATTTTTAGGTTCTCCTTTCTTTTGTTAATCAATTAAACGATAGAAAATATGCGCATTGCCTGTCATTCCGGCTAAATTAAGGTGGTCTGCTGTTTTTGAAGTTCCGGTAATATACTGACCCGAAGTCATCAATCTGTCGCCTTTTCCATTTGTACCGCCAGAGCCAACAGGGGAGAAAGTTCCAACGGTGTCGATAACTAATCCGTCAATAATTGTGTCGCTTGCAGTAGTGCCATTTGCAGCCACACCAATATCAACAGCTCCAAGCGCATCTGTTGCGGCGTGGGTAATTTCAGCAATGACTTTTTCAACAATAATACTTTGTCCAGTTGGGTTGGCCCATGCTAAAACAGCACCAGCCGTTCCATCTGCGGCGGCAACTAAAGGCACTTTTTGAACAATAAGACCATCTGCATTGTAGAATTTATTCAGTTCTAAATATCCGCTTGTTGCTGAAAGATATTGCACCAGAGTACCCGCTTTAATTCCGCTTACTTGCGCCTCATCAATAGTATAGTTGTCTGTTATAAACATTGACTTCATTACCATTGCCTGAGTGATAGAAGTAAAATTTGCGAGTTTAAAAGTTCCGCTTACATAAGCACGAACCAAATTTAAACCAGTCGCCACGTTTCCATTTACTCCGCTTGTGTTATCAAGAGCATCAATAGTAATTACAACAGCTTTTGCGGTTTTAATATTCGCTGCTGTTGCTGTTTTTAAATAACCGTCTGCTCCCACAACTGAAAAAACTCCCGAAAGAATTTTCTCTCCAGCTAGAACCGGGAAAGCTATAAACTTCCCCTCTTCTCCCTGTTTAATCGTGATTTGTTTATTCGCTGTAACTGCCATTATTTTTTCTCCTTCATTGCCTTAGCGTCAGCCAACATGACCTCTGCAATCGCAATGCTTTCTTTATCTTTTTTATCCCAGCCTAGTTTGTCCATATACGCTGAAAGTTCCAGGCTGAGTCCGTTTGAGTTTTCATAATCCACGTTTTCGCTTGACATCGATTTTTGCCCAGGTTCAACAATCGCCTTCATCGCTGAAAGTTCCAACTTGGTTCCTTCCTTGTCTTCTTTATAGCGCTTCATCCATTTGTCCTTGAACCGGGGTTCAACTTTTCCGGATTTAATCGCCATTTCTACGACGCCCTGAGCTTCTGCATTCGCCTGATTCTCTTTCATACCTGTCAACTCAGCGACCGCATCGGTAAGTTGTTTTGTCAGGTCTGCGATCTTTTTAGCCAAGTCGTCATTTGCGAGTTTAAGATCGCTGGCCGCCTTTTTTGTGTTTGCGAGTTCAAGCCGCTCTTTTTCGACTGCCTGGACGATAGCGTCCTCATTCGCTTCTGGATTGAGCGATAACATCATGCACAATTTTTGCATTCTCTTCTTTTCTCCTTTTTTTTGTTGTGCTTCAGCCTGCTTTTCTTGTTCGACCCGGCTGAGCCTGAGTTGTTCCTGAACGGTAGGATTGTCTGAAAGCAATACGGGAACATTCGTAAACGATATTCCAAGTAATACATTTTCCCATTTTTGGCCGTCTGTATCAACTATTTCATCAATCACCGGAGATATATAGCGATACAGCCCGCTTTTAATGAGTTCAACCCCGTATTTATTCAGCTTGATTTGTATAAATGTTCCTTCTCCATTTCTGATTTCAAGCTTTCCGAATTCACCATAGTTCGCTTTAAAATCATGATCTTTGTCAAGGAACATTCTAAAAATCTTGCCTGATTCATAAGCCTTAAGCATATTAGAAAGCAAAGTATTATCAGTAAAATCAACGCTTCTTTTATATTTCTGCATAAATACCGTCTTCCACGGAAAAACCTGAATCCATTGAAAATCAGTCATTCCCTGCTGAATCATTTCGACTCTTGTATCGAGAGCGAATTGGTCTAATAATAGAGCGTTCATTTTACCTCGTATCTTTTTTTCTGCTATCTAAATCGGGACAACTTTTTAAGATTTCCCAACTTTCACTAATTGACACCGGCATTCGTTTGCGCCTTTTTTCCCAAGACAATTTGGATTCAGGCTTGTCGCATTAGGGCTGATATTAAAACCAATCGCCTTAAATTCTGCAAGCGTACCTCGTTGCCCATCGTATTTACCACATTCCTCACATAAATTTTTATCTAAAATAGACGTGCATTCATAAAGATCATCCGGCTTGTCCTTTTTCAATATCTGAGTAGAGCGTCCGGCCGTGAAAGCCCCGGCAATAGTCGAACAAATATCATTTCTGTCATTAACCCGTTGATCCAGGAAATTATCTTCAATGGATTTTTTTATCCCGCCGCCCTGGTCAAGGCTTTGCTGGTTATGAGTTTTTAAAAATTGCTCGATTGCGGAAGCTGTGTTTGTCCATAAATTTTGAAGCTTATCATGGATTTCATCATTGATCGAGAAAGAGATGATCGGCTTAGTCGGGTCAGCGGCCATTTTTAATCCGCTTAAATTCGCGTCTTCCTCGTTAATTGAATCTATTCCCTTATCAAACGCCTCATCTGCAAGTCGTTTTAATTTTGACTCAGCCTCTCCAAACCTGCCTAATTTTAAATCCGCCTTCGGGTTCTTTTCTAACTCGCTGGCCTTTTGAGAAATGGCTGTATTGTAAACATCAAGAATAAGATTACTTGCTCTGGAATAGATAGAATCATAAGTGTCTGCTGAAAGTTTTAAGCTGAAAACTTTTTTCAATTCCGGAGACGATTTTTTATTGTAAACGTAATCCCGGTAACCATCAACCGCTTTATTGTCAGACAGCGTGATCGTATGTTTACCATAGCAGGCTTCAATAATCCGCTTATTAACATCCAAACTCAACTCTTTCGCGGCGCCTACAACACGCTCTTTTACCGCCTCAACCGTTTCAGTCCCGATCTGTTCGCTTTCCTGAATAGGCCACTCATCTTTATTGATATTCCCATAGAGCGAATAAGCCAAAATTAGATCATTCAGATCATTAAACCTCTCGTCTTCAAGCCTTAATTCCTGATTGACCCTTGCAATAAACGGGCTTTTTTGAGATTCAGCCGCCGCTCTGCTTCCAACATCTTGCACGCCGGAAAGCGCAAAATGGGTCTGAGTGTTATAAAAACATGCCTGGTCATAGTATTTAACCGCCTCAAAATTAGTATTGGCCACGTCAATATTTTTAAAATCTATTTCCGTGATGGGGATTTTATTACCGTTCCCGTCAACCCTAAAAAGCGTTTTAAAATACGCGCCCTTTGAGTTACCTATCGTGTTTAAATCCCTTTCAAAGGCTCTCCCTAATTTTTCATCATAGGCAATATCAATGCTACCAGCAGGAACGCCAAGCCCTCTCTGCCTGGTTCTCACGTCGTCGCCAAGTATTGATTTTTTCATTAAGTAATACGGGATGATTGACTCTATTACAGATGTTCCTAAAATATTCCCAAACTCTTCATTATTATTATCATACCATAGTTTTGACAGCCAAATATCAACATCATTCATTTGTCCAGTTGATGTTTTTTGCCACATTTGTTTTATGCCTATAAAATTTCCAAAATCGTCGTAGTGATATTTATTGATTGTTCGCAACATAATAGGAGACATTTTTGCAAGCTGCCACGTCGAAATTCCTTGATATTTTGCGGACGTATTAAAAACAGGCTCAAATAAGGCCAGGCCAAAATCAAATTTCATGGCCCAATGCCGCTTAAATGAATAATACCCATTATAGATATTCTGCCACGTCCATTCAAGGTATTCTATCATGCGCTTTGTATTGTCTGTCAGTATTTTGCGCTCTTTGAATGTGCGCTTTGACGTGATGATCGGGTTTTTAATTAATTCGAGAGAGGTTTGAATAATAGGGTCTCGCCGCATTTTAAAATACAGTTCGATTTTTTCTTCCGGCGTGTATTCCGCATACGGCTCTTCGATGTTACCATTGATTGAAGTAAAGCCCGTAATAGATACTTGTTGAGTCGTTTCATTATCTTGAATTACAGATTTTTCATTTTTGATTTCTTGCATTTATCACCCTGCATGAATATTCTGCAAGATAAATCGGGACAAGAAAATAATTAGCGGTAAAATTTTTCCATCGGGTCTTCCCGCTTCCCGACAAAAGAAAGGTTCCCAGGAATAAGTATTTGATTAAAATTCCAAAAACATAATAAAAAAGCATCGGCGCTGTCTGGAGATCGTCCAAACCGTTTTTTAAAATCATCCTTGCGCTCAATTCTACGGCGCCCTTTTTCATCAATAAAGTATTTCCGGCTCAATAATTCGTCTTTGAGTTCTTTGTCTTCTTTAATGCTTATTTTTTCAGCAATACCGGCGCAATAAAACCACATTTCACTTATCAAATTACTGTATTTATTCGGGTTCCTCGCTGTGCTTCCAAAATTGACCGCCTGAACATTATATCCTTCTGACATCAAATTGTCCGTAACGCCCCCACCAATCCCTGTGTCGTCAATTTTTATAAGGGTGTTTTTATCTACTGCGAATTCTTTAAGTTTATTTGCTGTGTAAATAGTATCTTGTTTTTTTATGATCATTTTGTCAATAACCGATAAGCCTTTTCGCTTGTAGAAAATCGTGCTGTCATTCCCAAATCGTGCAATGTCGGCTCCGATTTCAATTTCGCCTGTCAAGTCTGGTTTATTATTTAGCATAGTAAGAACAGTTTCAAGTTTAAACACAGTGTCGTTATAGTTTAATTGCCCCCATTCTCCCAGGGCGTAAATCTGATAATATAGCGGGTCAGTGATTTTCAAAGACTCTATTTTGTCAATATCATCCTGTGATAGATTTTTTAAATTATCGAGATAGGTAGTTTTTAATATTTTAACGTTATTAGCCGGATTGTCATAAAACCTTTTTTTGATCCAGTGCGTTTCGCTGATGGGGTTGAATGTGATTGTGATCCGTTTTTTTAAATCCGTCTTTCCTCGTAGCCTCAAAATAAGCTGGTTTAGATCCGTTTCTAAAAGTTCAGTCGCTTCCTCTATCCACACGTCTGTTATTATTCCTTTACTGACCGTGATTGATTTAATCTTTTCTGGGTCGTCTAGCCCCTGACAAATTATTTTATAGCCGTTGGTACACGTGATTGAGTACTCTGATTTGTTAAACGTGAATAATTGATTTAAATTCCATTCACTAATAATTTTTTGAAATAGCGCAAAGACTGAGTTTCTAATTGTCCGGCTGACTTTCCGAATTACTAAATAATTCCGCCCGCCCTGTAAAATCTCGACAATGATCTTTTGAGTGATTGCGAAAGATTTTCCTGAACCTGACCCGCCGTAACAAATAAAATACTCGCTGTCAGTGAATAAGTGCGGATAGTAAACCGGATTAAAAACTCTGCTGTCAATCTCTATATTCATTTATTGAAATCTTGATTGTTTTATTTTCAGCCTCATTATTCCCTATTAAGTCAATCATTTTTTCTTTTGTTGCTAAAAGTAACTTGACTATATCTGTCGTACTCATTCCCTTCATCCAGTCTTTATCTTTTAAATCCCTTGTTTGAAATTCAGTAAACAGCTTAGTAAACACATAGTCAAGGCTTTGAAATATCTCTTTTGTCTTACCGCTTTTTATTTCGACTATCTTTTCATCGATTCCCTTTGTTCCGCTTTCACTCTCAATAATCGCTTGAGTAACTCCAAGGTTTTTAGCGTTCTGAAATAAAGCTTCCCATCCATATTTTTTTATCCAGCCAGCAACCGTTGAATGGTGTATAGATTTTTTAAACACTGTCTGAATTTGTGTTGATATATCTCTCAATGAATATTTATGATTCCCTTCTTCGTTAAAGGTAAGATAAAGGTTTTTAGCAAATTCAACAATGTCTGATTTTTGCTTTTTTGACTTAAGCATTTTTACTTAGTCCTTGTTAAAATAATGGTCGCATTCAGTAATAATCCTTTCCCCGGTTTGATATAACTGCTCTGTAAATACCTTCTTGCCGTCAAAGTCTCCGCAATCGCAAAAGATTTTACTCAGACAGGTATCGCATAGGCTTTTCATTTTTTTACCCTTGCCGCCTCGTTATTTTGTTTCAGTCTGGCCTCTAACTGCTCAATGTATTTAGCCATTAAATCGACCTTGCTTTCAAATGTCTCCCAATACTCGCCACGCATAGTAACGCGCTTGATCTGTTTTTTATCCGTCCACCGCTCAAATAAAAGCGGGTCTGTGGCATATACTGACTCCATTATGGTTAATTTAGAGTTAATATTTTCTATTTCCTGTCTGGTTCCTTCCGGGAACGGAATAAACATATTTACTGGCCTATAAACTTCTTTTGTTGAACATCCTATGACAATTAAAAAAAGATAAAATAAAGCCCTTTTACTTCTTTTCAATTTTTACTCCTAACGCTTTATAAATAAAATACATAATACATATTATGACGAAAAATGAAACAACCAGGATAATTATCGCTGTCTGAATGTATTCATCCTGATAATTTTTCATAATCCTATCTCGCTGAGTTTTCTGTTTTCCGGTTTTGCTTTTGCGTATTTTTCATTGATACGCTTGTCTTCTTCCGTGATAGTTCGCTCAAAGTTTTCCGCTTTGACTTTTGCCTCATCTTCAAACTGTCGCATTTTTTCTTGATATTTTTTTTCTGCCTGTCCATCGATCCACTTCTTAACGCCAAGAATACCGATGATTATTGAAATCAGGCCGAGAAGTATTTTTTTTATCATTTTCCGTCATCCTTTGCGTCTTTTATTTCCTGTAAAATCGTATTTGAAATTTTTGCTTGAACCAGTTTCTTTTGCCCTACGTTTAAAACCCCGTAAGACAGCACAAGACCAGAAATTAAAATCATAGTGCTGTTCCATTCAGATCCGTTCATTTTACCAAGAAAAAGCGCAATCGTTGAAACCGTAAAACAAAGCGCAAAAACCATAAAGAAAATAAAAAACTTTTTCGACCTGAATAGCGATAAAATCACATCCTTAAACTGTTTCATAAAACCCTCCTTAATGTAGTAATTTAGGCAATATTTGTAACAAAAACACTATAACCGACAAGCCGCCTATTGCAATAAACAGGATTCTAAAAATAAACTTCATTTCTCTTTCCTGCTTTTCTTCGTGCTTTTCTAGTTTCTCATTTATTTTATCAATTTTTTCTTCCGTGCGCTCATGGTCTTTTTCTATTATTTTCACCCGGCCCTCGAACTCAGGCAACTTATTCAGGATTTTCTGCATTTCCTTAACTGAAATATTAGTCTCATTGCTTTTTTCAATCAACTGATCTATTTTCAACTCCAGCGTGCTTTCTATTTTTGTCAGTCGTAATTCTATCTCATGCTGTTTTTGTTCTGTCATTACCGCTTCTCAATCAAAACAAACTCATTCTCAGAAAAGTTTGAAATATACGGAGTGTAGTCGTCCGGGTGAACGGTCCAGCAACCCAGCGAATAATCCCAAGTCGTGCCGCCAGTGTGATTGTGGATATACTTCATTATTTTTTGCCCGCCCCAGTTCGGATTTGGATAAATAGACGGCAAAACCTGAACTGCTTCCATGTCGGTATAAAAGAAATCCAGCCATTTCAACCCTTTACCGATATAGTCTTTTAACTTTTGATTGCAGATATAAATAGCGGGGTATCCCTGCTTGACTAATTTATAAGTAGTCCGATCAAATTCAATTCCATGACGGCCTATAAACCCGATATATTCCCCATTTGCGACCTCAACCCTATAAGGCTTTCCCTGATAAACGGCATTATTGCTTGAATCGACATTGGCATTTTCTGTCCTGTAAATTAATTTTCCATTCTCGTCATACACCTCAATAGCGGAATCGTACAAATCCCCATTTTGGCATTTTTTACTTTTAGCGCCGTATTTATTTTGATGCGAATAAACGATTATTTTCTTCATTTAACGATCTCCTTTATTGGACACTTAAAAACCCCGGTTCTTTCTGCAATTTCCGCTCTGCGTATGATTTCAAAACAATTCCAAAATTTTTTGCATTCACGGCAATTCTTAATGATCCATTCGCTATAATCCATGTTTCCTCCAAAACCCGGATAGAGATTTTCTATCCGGGGAAACCAATTAGGAGAGATTGAACGGAAACTCGTTTATTAAATCGGGACATGAAAAAATATTTTTCTGAAAAAAAAGATTAACCCTGCGGGAAAACTAAAAAACCGCAGGGTAGTAAAAATATTTATAGGATTCAAGTTACTAATTTATTGATAATCATAAAAATGAATTACTTCTAAATATTTCTAATAAAATACTTGACAAAAATTAGAAAAAGTATTATTATTATATATATGAGATTTTCAAAAACAAAACGGAGGACAAAATGAAAGCAAAAATTACAAAAGAAGAAGCCTTGAATATTCTTAAGGAAGAGGGCGAAGACCTTCTTTCTATTTGGGAAATGGGATTTATTAATAATTACAATAACGATGGCACTGTTACAGAAGAATATGCATCTTGGAACGAACCAACAAAAGAAGAAATGGAAAAAAAATTATTAGAAGAAACAATTTATTTTTTTGATGAGGAGGAAAACAAGTTTTTTGCTGAAAATGAAATAACAGGGTTTGGTTTTTTTGAAAAAAAATTACAAAGCCAACACATGAGCAAAAAAATGAAAACAATCACAAAAGAAGCGATGGAAAAGTTCATTATTTCTGAAAACAAAGAAGAAGTTCTTGCTTCTTTATTAGAAAATTGGGGAGACGACGAAGGAAATATTATTTTAAAAAATAATGAATATGATTTTTTTACTTCCTTAAAAGGATATAAGCATTATGAATTTGTTATAAGTTCTGAGATTTTAAATCTTGAAGAAAAATAAGGGGAATTTATGGCAAAACCAGTAGGATCAGAAACGCTGTATATAAATATTGATAAAGAAACACTTAAAGAGTTTAATGAAGAAGCAAAAAAATATAGGCTGACAAAATCAAGTTTTTTTGAGGTATTGTGGAAGTTTTATCAAGATCGCAAACAATAGTAAAAAACTTTTAAATAAATTGGTTTAAGGTAATTCTTTAAATCAATTTTTTCTAAAGCGGTCATACTCCTCCCAAAAACCGCTTGTATCTACGCCAAATTCCAACGCTGTGAGGTTACATTTATCCAGGTATAACCCAAACTCATGGCTGTCTAATTCGTTTGAGGATTCCTTTGTTTTCCATTCCCGCCCGTCTGGAAGTATTTTTGTTTTTTGCAGGTGTTTTTCCTTAAATCCCTCATGCACTTCCTCTTTTGTCATTTCTAACGCCATCCCCACAAAATCGCAGAATAGCCAGTAAAGCGAGTTTTGGTCAAGGGTTCGTTTCCGGCGCACTTTTTTGAGTTCAAATAAATCATTTTGCTTTAATCCATTAAGGGCGCCGAGTATTCCTAATTCAATTGTATTTTCTAAGTAGTCTATTTTTAATATTTTAGCTTTCATTATTTTATAATTTCTCCGGACTTTTTTTCTAAATTTTTCTGCCAGTTTGCGCCGTAAAGGATTTCCATAACGGACTTAATTTTATGCAAAACCTCTCGGTCTTTTCCGTGAGCCATTCGATGACATTTCCAGCAAAGTGAAATTCCATTTTGTTCATCATGTCGCACTCTTAAAACCTCACGTCGAACAATATGGTGGACTTCGCTTGAAGGTTTTGAACATACCCGGCAAAATCCACCATCACGATTTTGGACTGTTTTTGAAAATTGTGAATCTAAGTTTTTGTTTTTCATATTGTTTTAGTGTTGTTTTAATCCTACATTTCGTCTATCCACAGTTATATGAAATTATTTTTTCCATGTTCTTCCACTTTTAAACACTGGTCTTTTTTCACATTTTAAATCCAAAAGCTCAATTAAAACAATAGCTTGCTTTTTTGAAATATTTGCTTTCATTTTTTGACTTGCTATTTTAAATTCATCTGTACCCCATTGTGATATTATCCAATCATTTTCCCATTGTTCTATTGTTTTTTCTATATCTAATTCACATTCTCCTGTTTCTGGTAAAGTTTTAAAAATTGTTCCCATATAACCTCCTGAAAAATAACTTCATATAACAAAGTGTAGCTGGTTCGCTTCGCTCTCCAAAATTGAGTACAACTTCAGCTACACTCGATACGTTAGGCGCAATAAAAACCTTTTTTTAATTTTTCAGATATTTCTTTTACTACAGTTTCGTGCATTTCATTTGCCTCATCATCTGCATCTATTTTTTTTATATACCATTTTGATTCAAATTTTACTCCTCTTTCTACATCAGCATCGTTATACCTTTTATCTTCTTTATCAGCATAAAAAGCCATTGTTTCAAAATACCCATGCAAATTTACTTTTTCATATTTTTTCCCATCTAATGTTTTCATTAAACCAACGGTAGAAACAACTATTTTAATATTATTAAATTCTAATAATGTATTTCTTCTAAATTTACATCGCTCTGCACAACAAAAATGACCCGCCCAACCACGTTCTGTTTTTTTTACTTCCATAACTTTCTCCTATTTTATTTTTACTGCGCCTAACAGCGTGTATGTGAAATTTAGTAAAACTTCACATGACACGCAAAACGTTATATGCAATTAACTTTGCTTCCCAATTATATAAGTTTTTCTTTCTTTAAACTCGTCCTTTTTACCTTTGTTCCATAGCTGAGTCGGACGATAAAATCCTACAACCCTTGAATATACCTCTGTTTGTTTATTGCATACCGTTTTATTTTGCATTTTCTGCCGCCTTATTTTCCTGAACTTCAAACCACAACATAAAAAGCGCATTGCAGGCCATGTGCGCTAAATGGCTCAAACCTGACTCTTTGTCTGTTTTTTCTCCTTTCTTATATGCTGTCAGGTGCCTTAAAAGTGCCGCCTCATAACGTTCTTTTGCATTTTCTACTTTCTGCCATGTGTTTTTCCCGTATGTTTTTGCGCCATGGTTCAAAATCATTGCCACCGCCTCAAGGCTTTCAAACGGTAAAAGGTTCATCATTGGCTTGCCTAAATCGTTTTTAAAAGATTTATTTTCTTCGTAAAAATTTCTTTTTGCAGAATCCCTGGCTTGTTGTTCACTTGTTTTTAAATCTTCTGCTCCTATATACATTTTTACCCCGCAACCTTTTCTAAGTATTTTTTCAAATCGTCAATAACACATTGTCCTTTTGTTTCCTCAATTTTCACATTAGCGTATCTCAAAACCTTATATCCCTCAATCGTTGCGGCGTTATATTTTTCAAGGTTTTGAATATATCCTTTCCCTCGATTATGTCCGCCCATGATTGAGTTTTTCTTACCAAACCCAAAAACACCGCCCTCAAGCTCAATTAATATTTTTAGGTTTGGCAGGCAGTAATCAGCCCGCCACTGCCGAGTTGGATGAAACTGAAATTCTTTAATAAAAAACTGTTTTAAACTGACAAATACTGACTCAATAAGTATTTCAGCCAGCTTTGGAATTTTAACTTTTTTCTTATTTTGTTCTTTTCTTAAATCAATAATCTTAGCCACTATAACGCCTCCAACGGTTTAACAATTGTCATAAAGTCAAGTATTTTTTCGTGAACGTGCCACTCAAAATCCTTTTGATAGTGTTTTATTTTTTTCTCACTAATCACATTAAGAACTTGTTTCACTTTTGCCTGAGTCATTTCCAGAATAGTCGGGAGTGGAATAAAGCAATGAGAATCGTCTTTCCATCCGCCTTTTAATTTTGCGTTATTTCTTGCCCTTTCCTGGGCTTGTTTTGCAAAATAATTTATCCGGCATTCAGAACAACAAAAAACCATTGTGCGCCGTTTATTTTGTATAAGAAATTCTTCTTCACAATTTTTGCATATTTTCAGAATGATTAGGTTTTTCATCGTTACCTCCAAAAGTTTTTAAAAAGGGGGATAAAACCCCCTGATTTAAAACGGCATTTCTCCGCTTGGGTCAAAATCTGATTCTTCCTGAAAGTCCGCTTGAGGTTTGTTTTTCGTCGGTTTTTTGCCGGGGATTTCATTGTTTTCAGAGTCTTCTTTTTTCCCGCCCATAAATTCAATACGGTCAATATAGACCACAATCTTTGTGCGTTTTTCTCCGTCTTTTTCCCAGTTTTCCTGATGAAGGGCGCCGTCGATTCCAATCGGATAACCTTTTTTGAAATAATCACGGAGAAGTTCTGCATTTTTCCCAAAAGCTGTCAGGTCCACAAAAGAGGTTTTTTTCTCTCCTTTATAGAAACTGTCCACTGCCATGGATAACTTAGCAACGCCTACTCCGCTTTGGCTGGCTTTAAACTCTGGGTCTCTAGTAAGTCTTCCTGTTAATATCACTCTATTTAAACTCATTTTTTCCTCCAAATTTCTTTAATTTAAATCGGTCCGATAAAAGTATTTTTCCATGTCTATTCCTACTCCGCCACAAATATTTGCCTCAAAATATTTACCGCGGCCTTTACAAACTCCTGGCTGTCTCCAGTCTTTTTTCTGTAACCTGTCCAGCATTCTGTGCTTTAAAATGCTGTAAAAATACCTATTAAAACTAAGTCTGTCAGGGTTCCATTTTTCTTTAATACGCTCAAAGAGAAAAAAACCCTCGCCGTAAGCCAGATCGCGCCAGTCAAAACCAAGTTTCTGAGCCAGTTTGCGGCTCATTTTTTCGATGTCTTTTTGATAGTCCTCCCAGCGTATTCTTTTTTTCAATTCATCGTTCCAGTTCCAAACGGGCTTAAACCCTGCCTCTGTATGCACAAAAAGGCTTGGTAATATGGCAAAAGCCCTGCGGGTCATGCCACAACCTCTTTAAACTGAATCCGATAGTCATCGCCTTTGAACTCGATAACAGTCCCGTATTGGCATATGCGGGAAAAAGCCCGATTCCCGATTGATTTTATCCAGTCTACATCATTTTCCAGGTTGCTGATTAAAACCATTTTCCGGCCTGAAAACCTGTAAAAATCATCAATCAACTGAGTAAATTTTACCAATTCAAACTCAGATTTCATTGTCGCTCCTATCTCGTCTATGATTAAGAGAAAATAAGAATTTAGATTGTCTATGATCCATTCTGTCGATTCTCCATTCGCGAAACACTCTTTGAACTTTCCAAATAGGTCTTCAGCTCTGGTGTAATAAGCAAAATCCTTGACCTGCTGAAAAAACTTAACAGATTCACGCTTGAGTAATTTTTTATAGAAACCGGATAAAAGAACCTTTGCGATACAGCTTTTTGCAGTCCCGGTTGTTCCGCGCAGGATTAAAAACTTTTTATCGCTACCGTTCATGAAGTTTTTTACAGCCTTGATTTTATTTTCAGCCAGTTCAAAATCTTCAAACCGATGGATGTTTTTAAATTCATCCCCGATCATTTTTAGGACATAAGGCTCAATTTCTTTAAACTCTGCTGATTTATCCAGATCTATTTTATCATCTATTTTGATAGTGGATAAATCAACGCCGGATATTTCAGCCATTCTCTTTATCGCGTCCATTAATCCGTCTATTTCGCCCATGTTCCCTCCTTCCAGGCTAATGGTTTCCCGCTTCTTTCCGCTATCCCTTCCCACATTTTAACATATTTTTCCTTACTGCCATGTTGTTGTCTGGCTTTTTCGCTCAATGTTTCCCAGGTGTAAGCTTCAGTTCTTTTTTCAACTCCAAGCCCAGGAATTGAAAAATTTTCGTTTAAATAATCTTCATACCGACCATTCAGGAAAGTAGAGCCATGCAGAATAAACTCTGGTTTGATTTTTTTTACATCAATTTCTTTAAGGTAATTTCTCAGAGCCTCATTGATTCTTTCTTCTCCAATCTTTTTAACAAGAGTAGGGTAAATCTTTTCTGATTTTGCCTTTCCTTTTTTATTTGGGTATTTTTCCCAAAATGAAAAAAAACCGTTATTCTTTTTTGATATAGTAGATGGATTTATAGATGGATTAGTAGAAGGATTATTTGTTCCGGATGGAATTTCGGATGGTTCCGGATGAGAATTCGGATCATCCGGATGGAATTTCGGATGATCCGAATTTACATCAGGGGTATCCGATTTTTGAACCGGGCTATTACTAATTAATTTCTGGTATTCATCAGAAACAACCATAAAATAAGGAAAAATACCGCCCTGTTTTAAAACTTTTTTCTTTAAAATACCAGCTTTAACTAATTTCCCTAATCGCTTTGACATTGCGTCAGCCGTCTTAATTCCAAGAATCGGAAATTCATCAATAACAGCCTGATATTTTACAAAATAATAAACGCCTTCGTCTTCTGTTCTTTTAGCCATTTTCCCGGTACTTAAATAATCAATAAACCATCTTAGAACTGCGGCATCATCAATATTAAGGTTTTTGTCAATCAAACCTTTTTGAGAAAATCCCATTATCGTGAATTTCATTTCCGCACCTCTGACAGTTTTTTAAATTCTGTCTGAAGATCGTTAATAGTTTCTAAAAACGATGATAATTTTTCTGAGATTTTACTGCTTTTCTTTTCGAGTTTTAACAATTTTTTTAACATTTCCCCCTCCGAGATAAAGGAGAAAATTTTATTTGCAATTTGGAAAAGCGTGGATTTTTTTGGAGTTACTTTTAAAGACTACTAATGTAGCCTTTTCTCCTTTTTTGTTTCTTAATCCACCTTGCCACCAGGGTTTGCTTATCGTCCCAAGCAAATAAAATTCTCTCAAGTTTGTATTTTTTTTGTTCTATTTTTTTTACTAAAACTGGATTTCCGCCAGTTTTTCCGTCCCAAGTTTTTAAATAATCAACACGGCCTTTCAGCCAGAAATTACACTTAACAGCTATACAATTTTTTTGAATGTAATGGCAAAACTTATCTTTTGCATATTCAGGAGAAACAAAGTATTTTTCATTCATTTTTACCTTGTTAGTCTGGCTCAAATTTTTAGAGTCAGTTTCTATTTCTTCTTCTGGTTTATCAACGCTTGAAAGAATAAGCTTATCCCATTCATTTCCCATTTTACTGGCCTTTTTCCTGTGCTTTTATCATTACTTTCTCTCTGAAATACTCAGACAGTAATGACCAATCAACAACAGACCACTCAGATATTCTTCCTTTGATTCCTAAAATTTTCTGAGCGTTTAAGCATTCATTGTTTTTTTCTTCTTTTGCTATATCAAGGTCATCTAGGCTGTTTGAAACTTCAATTTTTAATTTTGTTATTTCTGGATTTTCTTTTTTTATTGGCTCAGGTTTTCTTTCTGGTTCATCGTGGTTTAAATCCATATCCTCAATATCTTGAGTAAAGATATTACTCAATGCTCCGCACTTCAGACTTAATGCAACAATAGCCCGTTTATCTGCCATTTTCTCAATAGTATTTCTCAGACCGTAATAATGAGAAATATCAGTAATCAATATTTCTCCTGACTTTTTACCATTTACCCATTGAGTTTTTTTACAGTATTTTTTCTCAAGTGTATTGCAAGACC
>Ga0209098_1001503_pt1 | contig 22232 bp, 15 predicted proteins | sample AD_JPNHW1_MetaG_FD_184429 | JGI IMG/M metagenome (GOLD analysis project Ga0209098, IMG submission 184429) | Active sludge microbial communities of municipal wastewater-treating anaerobic digesters from Japan - AD_JPNHW1_MetaG (SPAdes) (version 2) | ecosystem: Engineered > Bioreactor > Anaerobic...
CGCCTTTCAACTCGCGGTCGATCTCGGCGAGCGGGCGCGGGGGCGTGAAGACGTAGAAGTGGCGGTTGAACGGGATCTCGTAGCCGACCTTCGTCTTCTCGTGGTCAATCCATGCGTCGGGCGCGTGCGGGAGCACTTCGCGCTCGAAGTACTTCTCCACGTCCTCGGCGAGGGGCACGTTCTCGGTGTCGCGCAGGGCGGGATCAGCCACGGGTTTTCCTTTCGTCTTTCCCTTCGTCCCGAGCACGGGCGTCCCCTTCGCGTCGCGCTGCGGGCGCTCGACGGTGATCGTGCGGTAGCCGAAATCCGAATTCTTGAAGATCCGGCTGATCGGGCGGCCGTCGCGGGAGGCGGGCTTGAAGCGGCCGAAGAGCTGGGTGATCTCCTCGATGTGCTCGGCGGCGAGCTCCTTGCGTTTCGAGCCGAGGCTCTTGCGCATCTTCTGCCAGAAGGCGGAGGCGTCGATGAGCTGCACCTTGCCGCGGCGGGCGGGCGGCTTGCGGTTGGAGACGATCCACACGTAGGTGGCGATGCCGGTGTTGTAGAACATGTCGGTCGGCAGGCCGACGATCGCCTCGACGAGGTCGTTCTCCAGAAGGTGGCGACGGATCTCGCTCTCGCCTGAGCCGGCGCCGCCGGTGAAGAGCGGCGAGCCGTTGAGCACGATGCCGAAGCGGCTGCCGCCCTCGGCGGCGGGGCGCATCTTGGCGAGGAGGTGGAGGAGGAAGAGCAGCGAGCCGTCGGACACGCGCGGCAGGCCGGGGCCGAAGCGGCCGTCGAATCCCTGATCTTCGGCCTCACTGCGGATCTCCTTCTCGATCTTCTTCCACTCGACGCCGAAGGGCGGGTTGGACAGCGCGTAGTCGAAACGTTTCCCGGGCAGGCCGTCGGCGGAGAGGGTGTTGCCGAAGACGATGTTGGCGACGTCCTGGCCCTTGATGAGCATGTCGGCCTTGCAGATGGCGTAGGACTCGGGGTTGAGCTCCTGGCCGTACATGACGAGGCGGGCGTCGGGGTTGTGCTCGGCGAGGTACTCGCCGGCGACGCTGAGCATGCCGCCGGTGCCGGCGGTGGGATCGTAGATGGTGCGGACGATGCCGGGCTGCGTGAGGGCGTCGTCGTCCTCGATGAAGAGGAGGTTGACCATGAGGCGGATGACCTCGCGCGGGGTGAAGTGCTCGCCGGCGGTCTCGTTGGAGAGTTCGGAGAACTTTCGGATGAGCTCCTCGAAGATGCTGCCCATCTGGGCGTTGGAGACGGTGTCGGGGTGGAGGTCGATGGTGGAGAACTTCTCGGCCACGAGGTAGAGCAGGCGGGCCTTGGCGAGCTTCTCGATCTGGGTGTGGAATTCGAAGTGCTCGAAAATGTCGCGCACGGCGGGGGCGAAGCCGTCGAGGTAGGCGCGGAGGTTCTCGGCGATGTGGTCCTGGTCGCCGACGATGGTCTTGAGGTCGAGGGGCGAGGTGTTGAAGAAGCCGGCACCGGACTTCTTGAGGAGGAAGGGCTCGGGGTTGAGGCCGGCGGCCTTGCGCTTGGCGAGTTCGGCGAGGACGGCGGGCTTGGTGGGCGCGAGCACACAGTCGAGCCGGCGCAGCACGGTGAACGGGAGGATGACCTTGCCGTAGTCGCTCTGCTTGTAGTCGCCGCGGAGCAGATCGGCGACGGACCAGAGGAAGGAGGAGAGATTGGGATCGGAGGGCATCGGGAGGCGGGCAGCGGGGGCGAGAATCTGAGATTTGAGATCCGAGATTGGCGAAGCCACTGAGTCGACAGCCCGCCGCGCCACACCGCAAGGCCGCAACCGGCCCGAAAACACCCGCTGCGCCGCCCTGCCCTGCTCCGCCGCTCCGCCAGCTCCGTCCCACCATCACGCCCGATCTCCTCCCGCATTTGACGCGGCGCCGTTCTCCGGCAACTGGAAGTCCCGCAAACAAAGGAGGACTGCGATGCAACTGACCACCGTACGGATCGAGAAACCGGATGCTATCAACTTCATCCTCGGGCAGACGCACTTCATCAAATCCGTGGAGGACATCCACGAGGCACTCGTCGGCGCCGTGCCCGGCATCCAGTTCGGCCTGGCGTTCTGCGAAGCCTCGGGGAAGTGCCTGATTCGCCACTCCGGCACCAACGAGGCCCTCACCGAACTCGCCGTACGCAACGCCCAGGCCATCGGCGCCGGCCACAGCTTCATCGTCTTCCTCGGCGAGAGATTCTTCCCCGTCAACGTCCTCAACGCCCTCAAGGCCGTGCCCGAGGTCTGCCGCATCTTCTGCGCGACCGCGAACCCCACCGAGGCGATCGTCGCCGCCACCGATCTCGGCCGCGGCATCCTCGGCGTGGTCGATGGCGCCTCGCCCCAGGGCGTCGAGACCGAAGCCGACGTCGCCTGGCGTCGCGACTTTCTCCGCAAGATCGGCTATAAGCTGTAGCCGGACTTCACACACCGCCGCCGTGCATCCCATCGCCGGCGTCGCGCTCGCCCTATTCCTCGCGCTGGGCGCCGCCGCCCCAGCCGCCCCGTCAACCCCGTGCAGCCAACCCCCGCCATGAGAATCACCAGCTCCGCCTTCGCCGAAGGCCAACCGATCCCTGTGAGGTTCTCCTACGAGAACTCCAGCATCTCCCCCGCACTCGCCTGGAGCGATGCACCCGCCGGCACGAAGAGCTTCGCCCTCGTCTGCGACGATCCCGACGCCCCTTCCGGCGACTGGGTGCATTGGGTGATCTACGACATCCCCGCCACAGTCTCGACGCTCCCCGAACACGTTCCAGCCATCGAGAAGCTTCCCAACGGCGCGCGCCAGGGCGTCAACGACTTCGGCCGCGTCGGCTACGGCGGCCCGTGTCCGCCGCCCGGTAAACCGCACCGCTACTTCTTCAGGCTCTACGCTCTGGATGCGAATCCGACTCTCAATCCGGCGCCGAGAAAGTCCGACCTGCTCCAGGCGATCCGAGGCCACATCCTCGCCGAGGCACCGTTGATCGGCACTTACCAGAGCAATCGCTAACGCCCGCTCGGCTTCCGGGAGCGCCACAATGCCCAAGGCAGCGGCGATCCGCACGCAAGGGTGCGTAGCGCTCCGCACCGAGTGCGCGAATCGCCCCCTTCTTGCCCCGGGCCCCCGCGTCTGCTGGGCTGCGCGCCATGCGACTCGAGCACATCGCGATCTGGACGCCTCGCCTGGAAGTGCTGCGGGACTTCTACGTCCGCCACTTCCACTGCACCGCCGGCCCGCTCTATGAGAGCCGCGCACATCCGTTCCGCTCGTACTTCCTGACCTTCCCCGATGGCGGAGCCCGCATGGAAATCATGGAGCAGCCCGAGCTCGACTCCTCTCCCGCCGGCGCGGCGCCGGACCACACCGGGCTCTCCCACTTTGCGCTCTCCCTCGGCAACGAGGGCGCCGTGCGCGAAACGACCGAGCGTCTCCGCGCCGCCGGCGTGCGCGTGGTGAGCGAGCCGCGCCGCACCGGGGACGGCTACTACGAGAGCGCCGTGCTCGACCTCGACGGCAACCGCATCGAACTCACCGCCTGAGCGAACCCCGCGCATAGGGAGGCTGACTGTCAGTCGCCATCTTGGGAATTCCCTACCAACAGCGCCTTCCTCAGGCGCCGCCGGGGCACGCGACGGTGGCAAACGGGCATACCGCTTCAGCATGTGCAGCCGCAGTCGACCTTCGTTCCTGCGGCCACGTTCTTCTGGAAAACCTTGAGGTTCTCGCGCCACGTCCAGCCTTCGTGTCGCCAGAAGCGCTCCCCTTCGACGTTCGATGCCAGCAGGAAGAGGTTGCACTTCTCGATCCCACGCGCGGTCAGCCCTGCCAGGCAATGGGCCACCAGAGCCCGGCCCACGCCACTCTTCCGCCGCTCACGCTGTACGGCCAGATGGTAGAGGCAGGCGCGCCGCCCATCGTCCCCGCAAAGCACCGCACCGATCAGCGTGCCGGCTGAGTCCTCAGCCACGGCGCTCAACCCGGGATTGCGATCTAGAAACACCGCCAGTCGTTCCGGCCGATCGGAATCGCCGAGCCCCATCCCCTCCGTAACACGCCACAGCGCCAGGGCCGCCGGGATGTCGGCTGCATCCATGGAACGAACGGGGAAACAGGCATAGCTCATGACTGATACAACGGTCCAATCATTCCGGAACCTCAACTCCGCTCTCCACGACAATAAGCACAGGGGAAATTCCGCATCCCCGGGATTGTGCACACTCCATCGTCCATGAACCACCTGATCACCCTGTTTCTGCTCGCCATGATCGCCACCGCGCTTCCCGCCCAGGACCTCCGCAAGGAGAAGTTCAACCTCGGGTCATGGGAGGACCAGATCGGCTACGCGCAGGCCGTACGCGTCGGCAACACGCTCTACATCTCCGGCTCCATCGGCTCCGGCACGATGCCCGAGGCGATCAACGCTGCCTTCGGCGCCATCAAACAGACCCTCGCCCACCACGGCCTGGATTTCCGCCACGTGGTGAAGGAGAACGCCTACACCACCGACATCGAGGCGCTGAAGGCGGCGCAGGATGTCCGAAAAGTTTACTACGGCACCGATTTCCCCGCCGCGACCTGGGTCCAGGTCAGCCGGCTCTACATGCCGGAGGCCGTCCTCGAGGTCGAGGTGATCGCCGTGTTCCCGGACGCCGCGCCCGCGACGCCCGCACCGGCGAAACCCTGACCCCGCCAAGCCTTTGACGAACGAACCCCGCGCCTTCGCCGGCGCGGGGTTCGTTATTGTATGGCCGGCCAAATGCCACCGTGGCCGGCGTGTGCCGAGCCTCACGCCTGTTCGTAGATCACGAAGCCGCCGGGCGGCACGGTGAGCTTCACGCAGCGGCAGCCGCTGCGCTCCTCCACCGTCAACGTTCGCACGATCTTCGCCGGATCGGGCGTGTAGAGGCAGCGGTACTTGTCGCCCACGGCGTTGAGATCGTGGTCGACGACGACCCACGCCGCGCGCTCCTGCTTGGCGTCGGTGTTGAGAGCGCAGAGGACCTCCTCGCCGTCGAAGAGCCGCGACCACGGGACCACGGCGAGCATCTGCCCGTCCATCAACGCCGGGTAGCCGAAGTTCTCTCCGTCGCCGGAGATCTGGCGCAGGTACTGGCGACCGCGCCGTAGCGCCGCTTTCTGGCGACGAACCTCCAGGATCGCGGCGATCTGGCAGTAGGATTCGGCCTCCTCGTTAAAGAAATGCCGCCCCTTCGATCGGAACGCCCCGAACGCGCCGCCGAACATGCACTCACGCAGGTAGCGGTCGTTGCCGCCGGCGCCGTCGAACGCCTGCTCGGTGCCGTAGTAGATCAGCGGGATGCCGAGCGTCGTCGCCGCAAGCCCGACCGCCGCGACGACCTGCTTCGCGTACGCGGGATCGCCGGCGCAGAAGCGCGCCTTGCTCTGCCCCTTGCGCACCTGGTCGTGGTCGTCGAAGAGCGTGACCACCTTGTTGCGGAACCACGTGTGCGAGTCCTTGCCGATCAGCAGCGAGTTGCGGAAGAGGTCGAAGTACTCCCGCGGATTCCGCCACCCCTTCACGAGGTACTCGAGCTTGTCCGGGATGTCGTCCACGCCGAGCGCGGCGTCGAGGCCGGTCTCGTCGAGCTTGTCGAAGGCGAACTCGCGCCCGCCGGTGATCTCGCCGATGAGGTAGAAATTCTCCTTCCCCACCCGCTGCGCGAACTCGTGGATCACCGAGCCGAAGTAGCGCACCGCGCCGGTGTCCATGTGCTTCACCGTGTCGATCCGGTAGCCGTCGATGTCGGCGAACGCGATCCAGTATTTATACACGTCGGCCAGCGCCTCCAGCGCGGGCGATGGCGCATAGTGGTCGGTGTCGCCCCAGCCGAGGCGGACCTCCTTCAACGTGCAGAAGTCGCCCTCGAGGTACTCGGGGTACCAGTCCCAGTTGCTGATGGAGCCGCGCTTGGCGAACGTCGTGTGCGGCTGCAGTTCGCGCGGCCAGATCGCGTCGTCGGACGCGACCGTCGCCGGCAGCTCGGTGTAGAACGGCAGCACGGGCTCGCCCTTGGCGTTGCGGTAGCCGGCCACCTCGTGCTCGTTGCCGTCCCACTTCGGGTCGCCGTGCTTGTACGCGAAGACATTGCCGGTGTGGTTGAGGATGATGTCGAGGATCACGTAGATTCCCCGCTCGTGCGCGGCCTGCACCATCGCCCGCAGCTCCTCCGCCGTGCCGAAGTGCGGATCGACGCCGAGGAAGTCCTGGATGCCGTAGCCGTGGTAGCTGTTTTCCGACTTCAACTGCTTGAACAACGGGCTCACCCACAGCGCCGTCACGCCGAGCTTGCTCAAGTAGTCCATCTTCGCGGTGAGCCCGCTGAGCGTGCCGCCGCACCAGCCGCCGCCGGCCTCGCTCCAGGCCGCCGCATCCGCGGCACTGCCGACGGCGTTGCCGGCATCGGCCGCCTTGAACAGCGGCGTGGCGGGCTTGTCGGCATTCTTCCCGTCGCGATAGCCCTCCTCGCGCCCGTCCGAGAACCGGTCGAGCATGAGGAAATAGAGGACCTGATCCTCCCACGCGGCCGGGGACGGATGGTATTTGGTCGTGATGCAGTGCTCGCGATCGGGCAGTTGCCCCCGGAGCGCCGCGAAATCGATTTCGCGCACCGATGCAGGATTCATGGTAGTTCTTCCGAGTTGCCTGGGGGGCAGTCGGGAGAGTGCGCGGGACGCCGCGCAACGCAAACGGCCCACTGTATCGATTCGGTGAAAACCGAAGACGCGGATCGGCGAAAGGAGGCGGTTCAGCACCGCCGCGTCGTGTAAACGGCGCCACAAAGCGGCACCTCCATCATGCCGCACTACGAGAGGCCAACAACGCTCCGGCGAGCTCCACCACGGCCACCTCTGCGCGGTGGCCTACGATCCTACGCCCGCACCGCGCGCCAGACGGCCAAGCAGCGATCTACGAGGCCGGCGAACTCGGCGAGCGGCACCATGTTCGGTCCATCGGAGATCGCCTCGGCGGGATTCGGATGCGTCTCGAAGAAGAGACCGTCGGCACCGGCGGCGAGCGCCGCCTTGGCGAGCGGCTCGACGAACTCCCGCTGGCCGCTGCTCTTGCCGCCGCCCGCGCCGGGGAGCTGCACGCTGTGCGTGGCGTCGAGGATCGTCGGGAAGCCGTTGGCCTTCATCAGCGGGAAGCTGCGCATGTCGACGACGAGATTCTGGTAGCCGAACGTCGAACCGCGCTCGGTCTGCCACACCTCGGCGGCGCCGGCGAGTTTCGTGAGCGTGTACGGCATCTCCTGCGGCGAGAGGAACTGGCCCTTTTTCACGTTCACCACGCGCCCGGTCTTCGCCGCGGCCACGAGCAGATCGGTCTGCCGGCAGAGGAACGCGGGGATCTGGATGACATCGCACACCGCCGCCACCGCGGCCACCTGCTCGCGCTCGTGCACATCCGTCAGCACCGGGAAACCGAAGTCGCGCTTCACCATCGCCAGCAACGCAAGCCCGGCATCGAGCCCCGTGCCGCGCGCGCCGGCGAGCGAGGTGCGGTTGGCTTTGTCGAACGAGCCCTTGAAGATGATGTTCAGCTCGGGGTGCCACGCGCGGATGTCCGCCAGCTCCGTGGCGACCGTGCGGCAGACGGTTTCGTTTTCGAGCGAGCACGGACCGGCGATCAGGAGCAGGCGCTGGGGATCGAAGAGCATCGGAGGAAGGAGGACGGAGGACAGACGACGGAAGACAGGGGACAGAAGCCGGAAGCCGGAATGAAGACAAGGGCGGAGCGCCGGTGCGGGGCCATTGCAAAGCGAGGTAGGGACGTTTCTCCGAAACGTTCGTTTCCGCGAACCGCCCTGAAGATCGCGACCTCCACGGACCGGTACGGCACGGCGGTTTCGGAGAAACCGCCCTACCTTCGTTCACCATGATTATCGATCCTCGCATATCCGACTGACTGACCGAGGTAGGGACGTTTCTCCGAAACGTCCGTTTCGAATCCGCCTATTTCAATGGGCGGAACGACGGTTCACCCGCAGAGAACTCAAAGGATCGATCTCTGCGATCCTTGTGCCCGTACGCGGAGAGTCCCGCCGCCGCACTAGCCCAGGAAGTGCGTGATCCCGACCAGCAGCCCGCCGCCGCTCGCGTAGATGAACGGCGTATCCCACGTATGCGGCGAAAACGCTTCGGCCAGCGTGGTGGCGAGCGGCACCGTCAGCAGCGCGGCGACAAGCCCCGGCATGGTGAACAGGTCCCGGAGCGCGACAATGCTCAGCGCGCCGACCACGAAGACACACAGGCTTCCCTCAAGCGACCGTTGGTAGATCTTGTCGGAGAAGAGGGCACGGGTGCTGTATTTGAGCCGTCCGAACCGCACGCCCACGGGCTCGGCCAGCCCGTCGCCCAGGCCGTTGATCAGCAGCGGCACGAACAAAAGCTCCCGCTGCTGGTGCGCCGTGAGATACATCGCCAGGGGGATGATGACCACGGCCGCCGCGCAGTATTGCGTCAATAGCCAGAGGATGGTGTGCGGGCGGTCCTCCGGACGGTCGAAAGACAGGAACATGGTCTGGAGCACGGCGAAACGCTCCCGGATCGGACGGACAAAAACGGCGACCGTACCGATGCCGACCAGCAGACTGAGCGCCTTGGTTGTCCCCGTCTTCTCGTAGGCGAACAGGGAGTCCAGGGCGAACGGCAGGAAGAAGATCGCGAAGTGATTGATCTTCCTCGTGTAGTTCACCTTCACGCCGTGATTCCGGACCAATAGGCCTCCCACGTGGTAGATGCTGAAGAGCATCGCGATGAGGACGATTTGGTTGAGCAGAAACGGGTAATCCATGTGGGGCGGCCCGTCTCATCGGCCGGGTTGGGGAGAAATTCAGTCAGGGATGAGCCGATGCGAGGGAGATGCGCGGCGTCCGGGAATTTGCCGCTCTTGCGAGGGCAAATTGCAAAGCCCCCCTTGGGCTCGGCCCACCAAGAAACAGCACTTCATCAACTTGTGCTCCATGCGCTCCTTGCGGTTAACCTTCTTCTCCGCGTCCCAGTGTCTTGAGCGATGCAATGCCTGTAGGCCACGGCGGTGACGTGGCGGATCGTCCACCGGGCGTTGGAACCACGCTGCACACTGATAGCGGAGGCCAGCAACAGCCGAAGCCGGAATGAAGACATGGGCTGAGAGCCGACGTCGCGCGTCACAACGAGCGACGTCCGTACCGGACCACGGCGGCGCGAAGCGACGAAACGCAGGCGCCGGCCCGGCATATGGACGCGGTAGCCGCAAAGTGCTTCCTTGCTATTCTTCCACGCCGTAGAATATTAGCAAGGTGATCGCCCGCCACGCCCAGAGCCAAGTCAGAGAGCTGCTCACCCGCTTTCCGGCGGTGGCGCTGCTCGGTCCGCGGCAGGTTGGCAAAACCACGCTGGCACTCGAAATCGCCGAAGCCGCCGACACGCAGGCGCTGTATCTCGATCTGGAGCGGCCCTCCGACCGCGCGAAGCTCGGCGACCCCGAGCAGTACCTTGCAGCGCAGGAAGGGCGGCTGGTCGTGCTCGACGAGATCCAGCGCATGCCCGGGCTGTTCGCGGTGCTGCGCGGACTCATCGACCGTCGGCGGCGGAAGGGACTGCGCACCGGCCAGTTCCTGCTCCTCGGCTCAGCCTCGGTCGAGCTGCTCAAGCAGAGTTCTGAGTCGCTGGCCGGGCGCATCGCCTATCTCGAACTCACGCCGTTCCTCCTCGCCGAGATCGCGGCGAAGACTCCGGCGCCGCGCGACCGGCTGTGGTTGCGCGGCGGATTCCCCGACAGCTTCCTCGCGACCGACGATGACGCCAGCCTCGAGTGGCGGGAGGAGTTCATCGGCACCTACCTCGAGCGCGATATCCCGGCGCTCGGCCCCCGAATCCCCGCGGAGACGCTGCGCCGTTTCTGGACGATGCTCGCGCACGAACAGGGCACGATCTTGAACCACGCGGTCGTTGCCGGCGGCATCGGCGTGAGCGGGCAAACCGTCACCCGCTACCTCGACCTCATGGTCGACCTGCTGCTGGTGCGCCGGCTGCAGCCGTGGGCGACCAACGTCGGCAAGCGCCTCATCCGCTCGCCCAAGATCTACGTGCGCGACAGCGGCCTCGTGCACGCACTCCTCGGGTTGCGCGACCTCGATGCCGTGCTCGGGCACCCCGTGACCGGCGGCAGCTGGGAAGGCTTCGTGCTTGAGAACCTGCTCGCGGCGGCGCCGTCAGGTGCCCGGCCCTGGTTCTACCGCACCAACGCCGGAGCCGAGATCGACCTCGTGCTCGAACTGCCGCCGAAGGAACGATGGGCCATCGAGATCAAGCGGTCCTCGGCGCCCACGCTGGCCCGTGGGTACTATATCGGCTGCGACGACGTGAAGGCCACCCGCCGACTGGTCGTCCACACCGGCGACGAGTCGTTCGCCCAGGGCGACGGCGTCGAAGCCGTCACGCTCGCCGACGCCGTCAAAGCGCTGAAGAGCGCGTGAGCCACGCGGAGTGAATCACATCTTCATCACCCCACCGCGAACTCCAAGGCAACCACACGGTAGAAGGTTTTGTTCTCGAGCTCGATCGAGCCGCGCGGCTCGACCGAGCTTCTGTTCTGAAAAGCGGCGGTTCGTCGCCGCTTTCCCCGGCGCGAGTCGCCGCGACGAAGCAACGCATACGGCGTAAACGAACGCCATCGCAGAACGCGGGACGTCGAGACGACCCGTCCCAAGCGGCGTCAAGCCGCCATATCCTATCGATTCGCCTCCGCGCAGCGCGACACGCCCCAGGGAAACCGAGGGCCTCAGGTTTCCGCAAGAGCGCCCGGCGCTATCGCCCCCCCCCATCACTGCCCCGAGGTACGCGCCTGCACAACGGCGGCAGTTTGCGCCAGCCGCCGTTGAAACTCGGCCTCCGGCAAGAACTCCCACACTCGGACCGTACCGACGAGGCAGACCGGCCGACCAAGTTCCCGCTGCTTGTGCTTACTACACTCCCAATACGTCGGCTCCTGAAAATACAGCAGGACGAGATCGGGCGGATCGTCCGCCCTTAGTCCCTCCACATAGCGATAGCAGCAGAACTCGGGATCGAAGGTCTTGTTCTTCTCCCAAGCCGACTCCAACCGGGCCGCGGCAGCATGGCTGGCGAAGTGGTGAATATCGCCGCTCCCCTCGACGCAACGCGCCAGCGAGTCGAGTGCGTCTCGCCCACCCCGAGGGAACCAGCCGTCGTGCTTCGCTGCGTGGGCCGCCAACAGCCCGGGAATGAAGCTGCGGCAGTTTGCACACGAGGCGGCATCGTTATTTGTGCAGCGCCACCAGACATGGCAACCGAGGGCACCAATTGCCGCCAACAACACGCCTACCACCGCTAACTCGAGCATACGCCGAGGCATGCCGGCGAGGTTGCTGCAGCCTCGCCGAGACGCAACCCCGACAACACAACCTCACTTTCCCTACTTCTTCGCCTTCTTGGCGGGCTTCTTCGCAGACTTCTCCGACTTCGCGGCGGCGACGGTCGCCTGGCGCTTGATGGCGGCTTTCACGAACGCGGCGAAGAGCGGTTGGGCCTTGGTCGGCTTCGACTTGAACTCGGGATGGAACTGCACGCCGACGAACCACGGGTGGTCCTTGAGCTCGATGATCTCGACGAGATTTCGCTGCGGGTTCACGCCGGCGAAAATCATGCCGTGGTCGCCGAGCATCGGCACGTAGTGGTTGTTCACCTCGTAGCGGTGGCGGTGGCGCTCGTTGATCAGCTCCTTGCCGTAGGCCTTCGAGGCGATCGTGCCGGGACGCAGGCGACAGTCGTACGCGCCGAGGCGCATCGTCGCGCCCTTGTCGGTGATGCGGCGCTGCTCGTCCATGAAGTCGATCACCGGGTCCTCGGTGTCGGGGTCGAACTCCGTGCTGTTGGCCGTCTTCAGACCGAGCACGTGGCGGGAGAACTCGATCACCGCGATCTGGAGACCGAGGCAGATGCCGTAGTACGGCACCTTGTTCTCGCGAGCGTAGCGGGCGGCGGCGATCTTGCCCTCCGTGCCGCGGTCGCCGAAACCGCCGGGGACGAGGATGGCGTCGAGTCCGGCGAGCTGTTTCACGCCGCCCTTCTGTTCGAGGGCCTGCGCGTCGATGCGGACGATCTCGACAGCGCAGCTGTTGGCGATGCCGGCGTGGTAGAGCGACTCGTAGATGGATTTGTAGGCGTCCTGCAGCTCGATGTACTTGCCGACGACGCCGATTCGCACCGCGTGCTTCGGGTGCTTGATGCGGTTCACCACCTGCTGCCAGACGTTGTTCTTCGCCGGCGGGGCATCGAGGTGGAGGATGTCGACCACGAGATCGTCGACCTTCTCCTTCTGGAGGGCGAGCGGGAGCTCGTAGATGGAAGTCTCGACATTCTGCTCCTCGATCACGGCCTTCGTGGGAACGTTGCAGAAGAGGCTGAGCTTCTCGCGCAGGTCGAGATCGAGCGGGTGGTCGCAGCGGCAGACCAACACATGCGGCTGGATACCGATCTCGCGCAGCTTGGCCACGCTCTGCTGGGTGGGCTTCGTCTTCAGCTCGCCGGCGGCGGTGAGGTACGGGACGAGGGTGACGTGGATGAAGCAGACGTTGCCGGGGCCGACCTCGAGGGCGAACTGGCGCATGGCCTCGAGGAAGGGCAGTCCCTCGATGTCGCCCGTGGTGCCGCCGATCTCGGTGATGAGAACATCGACGCCCTCGCCGCCGGCGTAGATGCGGCTCTTGATCTCATTGGTCACGTGCGGGATCACCTGCACGGTTTTCCCGAGGTAGTCGCCGCGGCGCTCCTTGGCGATGACGGCCTCGTAGACCTGGCCGGAGGAAAGGCTGTTGAGCCGGCTGAGCTTGCCGGACGTGAAACGCTCGTAGTGACCGAGGTCGAGGTCGGTCTCGGCACCGTCGTCGAGCACGTAAACTTCGCCGTGCTGGAACGGGCTCATCGTGCCCGGGTCGACGTTGAGGTACGGGTCGAACTTCTGGATGCGCACGGTGAGCCCGCGCGCCTCGAGGAGCGCACCAAGCGAGGCCGCAGTGAGGCCTTTGCCGAGAGAAGAAACAACACCGCCCGTGACGAAAATATACTTCACGGGAGGACGAGAAATGGCCGGCTGAAGCAAGGAGCAAGAGCGGACTGGCATGAAACGCTTTCATGGCGTTCTTTCGCGCTTCCGTCGATGCTTTTGCCTCCCATGGCCGCACGGGGAGACGAGCAACCGTTGCGCAAAACACACGCGCTCGTCCGCCAGGAATCGGAAGCCGAGCCACACACCTCCGGCGTGAACGACGAGAGGGCGCCCCGACACTGCGCCGGTGCGCCCATCCTGCCCCACCCGCTCAGCCCGCGGCGGGCACCCGCCTGAGGACCTCGAGGCAGGAGCGGGCGTTGTGGTAGGGACATTTCCACGGGCCGATCTTCTGGCTATCGGCGAAGGCGGGATAATCCGGGTACGGCTTACCGGAACGCTCGAGCACCGCGAACCACTCGCCGTGCTTGGGATCGACAACGTGCATCTCGGTGAAGTCCCAGGCGCAGAGGGCGGCGGAGAGGTGCGCGGGGTTGCCGCCGATCTGCCAGGCGTTGAGGAAGCCGACGATGGCCTCGGCCTGCGGCCACCAATGCTTGTCGGTGTTGAGCGGGCCGGAGGCGTCGCCGTCGTAGAGCACGGCGCCGTCGGCATCGAGACCATGGGCGAGGACGCCGTCGGCCAGCGCGAGGGCGACGGTCTTGGTGCGCTCGGTGAGTGCGGCATCGCCCACGGCGAGGGCGGCCTCCCAGAACAGCCAGCTCGCCTCGATGTCGTGGCCGTAGGAAAACTTCGGAAGAAGCGAGCGCCACTGCATGTCGAAGAAGAGGTCGCAGTGGGTGTAGGGTTTGGCGGAGACGACGCGGTCGAGGATGGTGGCGAGCAGGTCGCGTAGCGCGGTGCGCAGGCGGGCGTCGGGCCAGACGCGCAGGAGCGCGGTGTAGGCCTCGAGGATGTGGAGGAGCGTGTTGTTGGATTTCGGGGAGTTGAGATCCTTGTCGCTCAGGCGCATGTCGGCGAGCGGGCCCCAGTCGGCGTCGAGCGCCTCGATGTAGCCGCCGTCCTTCGGATCGCGGGCGTGCTGCTCGATAAGGGCGAAGATCTCCTTGGCGCGCTGAAGGGCGGCTTGGTCGCCGGTGGCGAGGTGCCATTCGGTGAGGCCGTAGATGGTGAAGGCCTCGGCGTAGACCTGCTTGCGCGGCGAGTGGGGCCGCAGGTCGCGAGTGAGGCTCCAGAAGAAGCCGCCGTGGCGGGTGTCGCGGAAAGGGCCGTCGAGGAGCGCGAGGGCCTTGCGGCCCACGGCGAGCCACTCCGGCCGCGGGTCGCGGCGAGCGGCGGCGGCGAACGTCCAAAGGATGCGGGCACAGAGGACGACGTGGCGCGGCACGTCGTCGAACTCGCGCAGGTCATGTGTGATGACGCCGACGAGGTTGCCATCGGGCTTGAACGCTCGCTGCGCCCAGAACGGCAGGATGTTGTTGTCGAGATCCGCCTGCATGCGGCGGCGGAGTTCGGAGAGGGAGACCGGGGGAGTGGCCATAGGAGGCGCCACCGTAGCGACGGAACTGCCGCTGCCAAGCGCAGGCCACCCGCCCCCACCAATGCAACGCGGTACGTCCAACAGCGTACAGGACCGTCCACTCGTCAGATAGCCCGCCGGCTCACCGAAGCTCGCAGTCCCTGCCCTCAGCACTTGTACCTCGTGCCAGGCCGCAGGAGTCCGTACCGGACGCCCCGTCGCCGCTTCCCAACGTCAATTTTCGCAAGGTTTTTCCCAAAATTCCGGCAACTCGACTGGCGCCCGATCAATCTCCGGCTAAACAAGGATCCTCACTTTCCGTCCGAACCGATTATCGGTTTGGGCAGAAAAAGCCGGCCGCCCGTGGGGGGCGGCCGGCTCCATTTACAGACAGGCCGTCCCTGATTTCGACTACGAGCGGCGCGCTCCGTTCGTGAAAATGCATTCAAGGAACGGTCAAGACGCCGTAACTCTTGGCGCTGAAGCTCGCCAGCGGTCGTTTCCGCATTGGCCCTCCCTGTCGCTGGCGTCATGCGGGTTTCAATGCGTGCCACAACAAAGACCGCGCGCCTCAACGTCGCATTATTCCTCACGGCACTGGTTCGGACTGCGCTTCTGGCGCTCTCCGCGATGACCGTCGCCCTCGCCCAGACACCGCAGCACTACCTCGTCGCCTACGACGGCGCACTCCAGGGCAGCTGGGTTCGCTCGTGCTGGGAGGACCCGGAAGGGGCGCTCGCCACCGATTTCTCCGCCACGGCACCGGGACACACCGGCAATGTCATCGAAGTCTCCTTCGGCGCCGGCAACGCTTGGAATGCCTTCGGCCTGGCCGACCGCAAGCCCGGCTGGGAGATCCAGCCCAAGTACCTCAACGAGTTTCGCACGATCGAATTCGACATCCGATTCAAGGCCACTGCTCCCGTGGCGGACAAGCTCACCTTCATCCTCGACGACGTTGCCCTCTCCGATTCGCGCACACTGGTCAGTTTCATCCCCGGCTGGGCGACAATGACCGCCGCTCAGCGCTACGACCAGTGGCACCATGTCACCATCGACCTCCAGTCGATCCACCCCACCCGCGCCTCCTTCCACCAGTTCTTCCTCTTCAACAACGGCTCCGCCCAACCGGCATTCTACATGGCCGACGTGAAACTCGGCTGGGACGACGACACCACACCGCCCGTCATCACCGTCGGCACGCCTTCCCTCAGCGACGACTTCGCCGAGCTCTCCCTGCCCTTCACCACCAACGAGCACACCATCTACCGCGTCGAATTCGGCATCGGGAACTACGCCCGCACCGTCACCGGCAGCACCACCGACTGGAGTCTCAACCACACGCCGGTACTCACCGGGCTCACAGCCGGGGCCACCTACCAATACCGCATCGTCGCGCTCGACCACCGCACCGATCCCGCCGCCACACCGAACCAGGGCGTCGCCACCGGCACCTTCGACGCCCCGACAACGCCAACCACTCCGCCAACCATCACTGGCCTCGCCGCCTCCAACATCACCGGCAGCCGCGCTGTCCTCTCCTGGATGAACAACCGTCCCACGACCGCCACTGTCACCTACCAGAAGACCGGCGGCGCGATCCTCACCCGCACGTTCACGAACCGTGAGCCCTCGCGCAGCGTCACCCTCGATCTGCTCGAACCCTCCACCGCCTACACGGCCACCGTCAGCGTCACCGACGCCTTCAACCTCTCCGCCTCGCAGGTTCTCTCCTTCACCACCGGGAGCTCCGCCACCCCGACCGTCACCATCACGGCCGACCCGACCGCACCACATGCGATCACGCCGTGGATCTACGGCGTGAATTTCTACCAGAATATGGATGCCGCGCCGCGCAACCTCACGCTCAACCGCCACGGAGGCAACCGCTGGACCGCCTACAACTGGGAGACCAACGCCTCCAACGCCGGATCCGACTACTACTACAACAACGACGGCTACCTGAGCAGCAGCTCCGTGCCCGCGGAAGCGGTACGCGAGCGCGTCGCCGCCGACCGCGCCGCCGGACTCGCCAGCCTCATCACCGTCCAGCTGCAGGGCTATGTCGCCGCCGACAAGAACGGCGGGGTCGACATGAGCGACCCGCTGGCCACACGCCTCGCCGAGCGATTCAAGCAGGTCGTCTTCGCCAAGGGCTCAGCCTTCACGGACACGCCCTCCACCACCGACGCCAACGTCTACATGGATGAGTTCCTCTCCGTCCTCCGCACCAAGCTCGGCACCGACATCTACTCCGACACCGACACCCCCACCTTCGTCAGCATCGACAACGAGCCCGAGCTCTGGTTCGACACCCACACCGAGATCCAAGGCACGGGCGCACCCGATCCGGACACCTACATCGAGCGCACCGCCCAGCTCTGCGACACCATCAAGGATGTCGCCCCCGCCGCGCTCACCTTCGGCCCCGTCCACTACGGCTTCAACGGCATCACGACCTGGCAGGACGTCGGCGACTTCAGCCGCACCTACTGGTTCACCGACAAATATCTCTCCGACCTCCGCGCCGCCTCCGTTGTCGCCGGTCGCCGCCTGCTCGATGTCTACGACATCCATTGGTATTCGGAAGCTCGCGCCAATGGCACCCGCATCGGCAGCCTGACCGGGACAACCCTCACCGACGCCCAGATCCAGGCCATCGTCCAAAGCCCCCGCAGCTACTGGGACACCACCTACACCGAAAGCTCCTGGATCGCCGACTGGTGCGACGGCCCCGTCTACATCCTCAAGCGAATCCAGGACAAGATCGACGCCACTTGGCCCGGCACCAAGCTCGCCATCACCGAATACGACAGCGGCGGCAACAACCACATCGCCGGCACCCTCTGCGAAGCCGACACCCTCGGCGTCTTCGGCCAGATGGGCGTCTTCGCCGCCAACTTCTGGCCCACGAGCGAGACCTACGCGTTCACCCTCGCCGCCTTCAAGATGTACCGCGACTACGACGGCGCCCTCGCCACCTTCGGCGACCTCTCGGTGCCGACCGTCTCCAGCAACACGGCACTCGTCTCCGCCTACGTCAGCCGGTTCTCCACCCGCACCGACCGCTACGTCATCGTCGCAATCAACCGCTCGTTCGCTGCGCAAGACGTCGCCTTCTCCGGCCTCGCGGGTTCCGGCACCGCACGCGTCTTCCGTCTCGAAGGCACGTCGACCACACCGGCCTTTGTCGGCGAAGTCCCCGCCAACCTCGCCAACTGGGTCATCTCGCTGCCCGCGCTCAGCGTCTCCACCATCGAGTTCAACCTCGCCGCCGCAGCCCACGACTACGCCGCCTGGCGCTCCACCAGTTTCTCCGGTGCCGACCTCACGAACGACGCCGTCTCCGGTCCGCTCGCCGATCCCGACGGCGCCGGTCTGAACAACTACGCGCGCTACGCCTTCGCCCTCGCCGCCCGCGGCCCCGTCGCACCACCGACAACCCTCGGCACCGCCACGACCACCAGCGGCGACAAAGTCCTCACCATCACCTTCCCCCGCCGCTCGGTCGCCACCGATATCAAGTATGTCGTCGAAGGCAGTTCCGATCTCGTGAACTGGGCCACCGTCGACACCTACACCCCGGATGCCGTCACCACAGTCACGGCACAGGACTCGGTGCCCCTCGCCACCGCCTCCCGCCACTTCCTCCGCGTGCGGGCCACTCATCCCTGAACGTTCCCGCCATCATGCACCTCCAGCGCACCACCATACTGCTCGCCGCCGGCCTCGCCCTTTGCACCGCCGGCTCATTGCCCGCGCAGGACATCCCCCTCCCCGCCCCCCACGGCGACGAGATCCCCATCACACGCATCCTCGCCGACCGGCACGACACCGCCGCGTTTCTCTCCACCGGGCTACCGCAGCAGGCCGTATCCGACATCCTCTGGGCCTCCACCGGCATCAACCGCCCGACCACCGGCGGACGCACCGCCAACTACTCCTACTCCAGCCGCGACAACGAGATCTACGTCCTCTGCGCGCAGGGAGTCTTCCTCTACGACCAGCTCGAGCACCGGCTCACGCAACAGTCCACGGCCGACCTGCGCTCCACCCTCGGCACCCCGGCCGCCACCGCGCCGCTGACGATCGCGATCGTCAGCTATTCCAGCAGCCCCGATTTCTTCGGCTCGATCCACTCCGGCTTCATCTCGGAGAACATCGCCATCGCCTGCGCCGACCGCGGTCTCGGCACCCACGTCGCCGCCACGATTCCATCCGGACTCGCCACTGCGCTCGGGCTCGCCTCCGACCGCACACTGCTCCTCCTCGAAACCATCGGCTACCCGGCCGGCTCGACCGCTTCCGAGCCCGCATGGGCCGTCGCACCCGGCGCGCTCGTCGCCGCCGCCGTCAGCGATGCCCCGGCGCTCAAGATCCTCAAACGCCGCCGCTCCACACGCAGCTTCGCCGCCACCGTGTTTCCGGCACAGACCCTCGCCGATCTCGTCTGGGCTGGCGTCGGTGTCACAAATTCCGAGACCGACGAGCGCACCGCCCCGCTCGTCGCCGGCGTGAACGACATCGACATCTACGTCGCGCTTTCGACGGGCGCCTATCGCTATCGCGCCGGCACAGGTGCCACCCACTACCTCGAACGCGTCTCGACGACAGACGTCCGCGGCGCGCTCGGCTACGGCTCGGTGCCGGCGATCTTCGTCTACGTCGCCGACTACGCGAAGCTCTCCGGCACCAGCGCCCAGAAGCAGCGCCTCGCCAGCCTCCACGCCGGACACATCTCGCAGAACGTCGCCCTCTACGCGGCCGCCCAGGGGCTGGGCGAGCTCGTCCGCTCCAGCGTGGACAGCGTCTCGGCTGCGCTCGGGCTCACCGCCGACCAGCATATCCTCTTCACCCAGACGCTTGGCAACATGGCGAGCACGCCCGCCGCCTCCACCGTAGCCGTCTCCGCCGGAACCGGTGGCACCGTGAGCGGCACGCCCTCGCAGTCCATCGCGTTCGGCGGCACCGGCACACCCGTCACCGCCGTCCCAGCAACCGGGTACACCTTCGCCTACTGGTCCGGGCTTCCCGGTGGCCGCGTGACGAGCAACCCGCTCGCGCTCGCCGACGTGACCACCGCCATGAACATTTCGGCCGTCTTCGCCACCATCCCTGCAAACTACGCCGACTGGCGCTCCGCCAATTTCTCCGGCACCGAACTCACTGACGACTCGATCTCCGGTCCTCTCGCCGATCCCGAGAACACCGGACTCGCCAATCTCGAGCGCTACGCCTTCGGCCTCGCCGCGCGCGGCCACGTCGTCTCGCCCGTCGCCGTCGCCACCGTCGGGTCCACCGACGGGAAGCATCTCACCATCACCTTTCCCCGCCGCACCGTTGGCAGCGATGTCCAGTACGTCGTCCAGACCAGCACCGACCTCGTCACCTGGGACACGTACGAGACCGTGCAAATCGGGACCACGACGCCCTGCACGCTAACCTACCCGGCGCCAATCTCCGGAGAGTCCCGCCGTTTCCTACGCGTCCGTGTCGAGACGATCGTTTCCCTCGACGACGCCCCGCAGCACAACCGCTAGAGCAGTTTCCGGATGGTGTAGCCGGCCGCGCCGAGTCCGGTATCTCCGGTCGGGACCATCAGGCCCCGGCCACAGCTCAGCTTCATCCGCACCAGCGCGAATCGCGCAGCGCGCGCTGAAGCGCCCAACGAACCGCGGCAGGCGGCATCGGCGGGTTTGCCGGTTGAAAACCCGGAGGGCATGACCGTACCAATCGGAATGGAACGCACGTCCGCCGCCGCCGAGCCCGCCAATGCCAGCACAGTCCACGCCGAAGCGGTGGTGCTGCCGGTCCTGCTCGCGCTCGGCCTCTCGCATCTGCTCAACGACATGATCCAGGCGATGCTGCCCGCGATCTATCCGGTCCTGAAGCAGAGCTATGCGCTCAGTTTCACCCAGATCGGCCTGATCACCTTGGCGTTCCAGGCCACGGCCTCGATCTTCCAGCCCATTGTCGGCTTCGCCACCGACCGCCACCCGCGCCCCTACTCGCTCCCGCTCGGCATGGGCCTGACGTTCCTCGGGCTCGTGCTCCTCTCCCGCGCGGCATCGTATCCGGCGATCCTGATCGCGGCCGCGTTGGTCGGCACCGGTTCTTCGGTCTTCCACCCCGAGGCCTCCCGCCTGGCCCGGCTCGCCTCCGGCGGTCGCCACGGCCTCGCGCAATCCATCTTCCAGGTCGGCGGCAACTTCGGCACCGCGCTGGCCTCGGGCATCGCGGCGATGCACTTCATGCCGCCCGGCCAGCAGGGCGTGATCTGGTTCCTCCCGCTCGCCTTCCTCGGCATCGTCATCCTCTCCCGCCTCGGCAACTGGTACCGGAAACACCTCGATCTCCGCCGCACCCGCAAGGTCGCCGAGCCCGTCGCCTCGCCGCTGCCGCGCCGCAAGGTCTGGACGACGCTGGGGCTGCTCGGCGTGCTCATATTCTCCAAGCACTTCTACTTGGCGAGCATCAGCAGCTACTACACGTTTTTCCTGATGGAGAAGTTCGGCCTCTCCATCCGGCAGGCGCAGCTGCGGCTCTTCGTGTTCCTCTTCGCCGCGGCGGCCGGCACGATCCTCGGCGGACCGCTCGGCGACCGTTTCGGCCGCAAGCGCGTGATCTGGTTCTCCATCCTCGGCGTGGCGCCGTTCACGCTCGCGCTGCCCTACGCCAACGCCTTCTGGGCCGTCGCGCTGATGGTCCCGATCGGCGCGATCCTCGCCTCGGCGTTTCCCGCCATCCTCGTGTACGGCCAGGAGCTGCTGCCGGGGAAGGTCGGGCTGGTGGCCGGCCTGTTCTTCGGGTTCGCCTTCGGCATCGCCGCCGTGGGCGCCGCGCTGCTCGGCCGGCTTGCCGACCACACCGGCATCTTCTTCGTGTATCAAGTCTGCGGGTTCCTACCTCTGATCGGCCTCGTCGCCGCCTTCCTGCCCGACCTGCGCCGAGAGCGTTCACATTGATGCCGTAAGCGAACAGGGAGGGCGCAAGAGCCCAGAGTATCCCCAGTAACGGGAGCAGCGCTGAGCGGCCGCGTAAGCCTTTGTCCACGAGTGGCGACGAGTCGACGTGGGCCGAGTCCTCGCCTCGCTTGAGGCGCAAGCTGTAGCGCTCGTCTTGCAGAGTGCGGGATTCGGCATCGAAGCGGCAAGCTGGTGCGCACCGCCCGACATGCTCGTGGCTGCAAGAGGGTGCGTCTCGCACGATGCCTCATGCAAAAAGCCCCCGCCTTTGCGGGCCGGGGGCTTCGGACAAGCACTTAACTACAGAAAACGCTTAGAACTTGAAGGTGTTGGTGATCTCCCAGGTCTGTCCCGGGGCGATGCGCCAAGCCGCAACCGTGTACTTGCTCGGATCGGTCGTCGGCTGGATGGTCAGAGGAATGACCTTCCGGCCGTCGCCGAGATTGCGAACGTTGAACTGGATACGCCAGTTGATCTTTGAGGTCAGCTGCTTCTCGTAGCCGACCCAGAAGTCGATCGCATCCTCGCGCGGCCCCATGATCGGGTTGGCGATGTCGTAGGTGAAGACACCGGCCGTGCTGGTCGCAGCGACAGGATAGCCGATGGCGATCTTGTCCTGCCAACGATAGCCGGCGCCCACATTGAAGCCCTTCAGGCGGCCCTCGGTGAAGTTGTAGTTGGTCACCACATTGAAGTGCCACTTGCGCAGCTCC
>Ga0209098_1001506_pt1 | contig 22225 bp, 37 predicted proteins | sample AD_JPNHW1_MetaG_FD_184429 | JGI IMG/M metagenome (GOLD analysis project Ga0209098, IMG submission 184429) | Active sludge microbial communities of municipal wastewater-treating anaerobic digesters from Japan - AD_JPNHW1_MetaG (SPAdes) (version 2) | ecosystem: Engineered > Bioreactor > Anaerobic...
GAAAAATATTGATTGAATCCGACGGCAAGGCAGTATGCGATTTATGCAAGACGATTTTCAATGATGGGGGGAACGTCGAAGGCCTTAGAAAAGTCACTTCTATTTATTCAGATGGCCGAAAAGAAGAGGCCGTTTTGGATCATTCATGGGAACCTCGCAAGGGCGAACATGGTCACAGTCATCTTAACAAATTCATAAAGGCATGTAGAGCTTAACGCCCGTCGGAGCGGTAATCCGGTTTAAAATTTTTATAGCTTTCATCGAGGTGCATTATGCTCACATCCTCCAAACCCAAGCGATCCGCCAAACCAAGATGCGGCCCCAACTATCCTCATTTGCGAGATGATGGCTTGGATGAAGTTGAGCGCTTTCGCAAGTTGCATATAATTGATGAAAAATAATAATGCTGAATTATACGAAGGCTGCCCGCAACATGAGCATATAGCGAAACGAGGCAGCCTACAAATTATGCCGAAATTTGCAAAAGATATAGATGGCCGCCACTCGCGGAGTTTCGAGGCGGCCTTTGCGATCATCATCTATCCCTCTGAGCCGAGGTTTGTGTCCTCCTTTCCTCGGCTCGCTAATTATTGCGATGAAGTGGGTGTGCCCATTGATGATTCGCATCACAGTTACGACCGAGCGGGATCTTACCCCATTCAAACATCTGCAATCAAATACCTCCGATTGGCCGGGCGAATGCTCGGCTGATTTTCTACTTACCAAAGGACTGAAAATATGCTATGCCTAAACCATTGCCAGAAGAGACGCGACAAGGAATCATAAAAGATCTTCTGGAAGGGCGTTTGGACCTTGAAGAGATCGCTGCAAAGCATTCTGTATCGAAGGGGCAAGTAAGCAAGATTGCCAAGAAGCAAGGACTGTCTCGTAAGGGCAAAAAGCGAAACGGTTTACAATCAAAGTTTCCATCCGAAAAACCTATACCAGACGCGCTCCTAAAACTTGAAACCTTTGGCCCGGAAGAACGTCTTAACCTCATTGATGCGGCCCTAACCCAACTTAAAGCCATTCTTCCTAAAACCAATTATTCTAAGGGAATGAACGAATGGACGGCCTCAGTAGAACGTCTTTTTGAGCAGAGAAGATCGGAAGAACCGCCACAATCTGGCAGCGAACAAGAGATGCTAGACAAAATCGTAAATGCATTAGACCAACATGCCGTCTCTGTTTCTCCCAAAGCAAGCACAAGTCTACCAGGATTGCCTAAAGACGCGGCAAACACTGATGTACGGCTCGGTGAGGAGCGGCAAGACTGAGATTCAGCAATATTGTGCGGTTAAAGCTATCAAACATCTTCCGCCCGGGAACATCCAATTCATAGGCAAAACCATCGGTGCATTGCAAAGGAATCTAATAATTCCAATGCAACAAAAGTTTCCCGGCCATGTAAAATATAATCGTAGCACAAAGACACTTCGCGTCTTCGGGCGCGAGTGCTGGGTGGAAGGGGCCACCAACGAAGGCGCAATCGAGCGCATCCAGGGCGAGTCTCTTGTTGCCGCGTTTGGTGACGAAGTTGTCACTTGGCCCAAGAACTTCTATGAAATGCTGGATACAAGGCTATCCGATTCCGGTTCTATATTTATCGGTTCGATGAACCCTGGCCCGCCGCAGCATTACATCAAGCAGTTGATAGACCGGGAAGAAGAACTCGGTTTGGCTTTGGATGGCAGAAAAGAGCTACGTTCCTGGCGTTTCATTCTCGATGAAAACACGTTTCTCGATCCTTCTTATATCGCATCCCTGAAAAAGAAATATCCCAAAGGCACGGTTCTTTATAGGCGCTTCATCGAGGGGCTTTGGGTAGCCGCAGAGGGCAGGGTTTACGGATTCTTTGATGAGAACCCAGAAGCCGGATTTGTGGTAAACGCGGTTCCTCAAAATTTCACGCAATTCTTGGTAGGCATGGATTACGGCATAGCAAACCCCTTCTGCGCCGCTCTTTGGGGGCTGGCGGGCGGCATTTGGTACTGTTTGAAAGAGGTCTATTGGGACAGCAAAACCGAAATGAAACAAAAGACCAATCCTGAATATATCGAAGAGTTGGCAAGGTTGTGCTACTGGAACGATCGTCCAATCTTCCCTACAAAAATTCTGGTTCCGCCTGAAGAGCCCGGATTCCAGCGAGAATTGAAACAATGTAAGTATCCTCAGCTTTCGTCCGTCAGAAGCGCGGACAATGCAATTCTTCCGGGTGTCGAGGATGTGACTGCAATCCTTTCCCTTGGTAGGCTGAAAATATTCCATAAGTGCGAAAAAACCATTTGGGGCCTGAATGACCTGCGCTGGGATGAGAAGAAGCAAGCACAAGGCATTGATATGTTTTTGAAAGGCGGCTCTGGCGCTCCCGATCACTCCGCTGATTGTAGCCGATATATAGCGCGCGCTGCCGCAAAAGAACTCAGAGCAATGAGACTGATCTAAATGATTACCCCCGACAATCTCCAATCCCACTTCCAGCGCGGCAAGCCCTGGCCCCCAGAAGAAGACCTAGGCCCCGGCAAGCGCCTAACCATCTATGAGGAGAATCTCAAGCTCTGGCAGCGCAAGCATGATGAGGTCTATACAATTCTGAAGAATCTTTATGCGGATAGGGAGAAGGATTTTAATAGAATTATATTCATTATCAACTTCCATAAACAACTCTCCACATTTTGGGCCGATCTCCTCCTGAGCGAAAAGCCCACCATGATCGCGGGCGAGTCCACAGGCGACACCAAAGCACCTGAGCAAATTTATTTGGACTCTCTAATCCCTCGCCTCTCCCTCTGGTCCAAAGCATATGCTGCCAGGGTTGACATGAGCCGCTATGGGGCGGGGATCGCAAAGGTATTTGCGGAAGAGGGACAGCCCGCCAAATTCCAGATCGTGGCTCCCAAGAACTGGTGGCCGGTGGTAGGCCCCGATGGCGAAGCCGTTGGACACATCATTGCTTGGTCTCAAGACAATCTAATCCTGGATGTGGAAATCCACAGCGCGGGATTTATCCAAAGCAGCAAGTTCCTTCTAAAAGAGGGACATATCAATTCAGATCCATTTGATATCGCAGAAGTCGAAACGGGTTATGACAAACCTCTTGTCTTTCCGATGCTGAATGCTTGCACATCGGACGATATTTATGGAACTGACGATTATCAGGACATTGACCCGATAGTCAAGAGACTGGAGATCACTTTCACCCGATCGGGCCGAACCCTGGACGCACATAGCGAGCCCGCGTTTGCGGTGCCCGAAGAAGCCCTTGGGCCGAAAGACCCGGTCACAGGTGAGCGCAAGTATAATGCTAAGCGGCGTATATTCCCGCTGGAAGAGGGTGGCCAAATCCCTCAGTACATCACCTGGGATGGGCAGCTTGTGGCCTCGTTTACGCTCATCGACAAGGCGCTTACACAGCTCTATACAATATCAGAAACATGTAAATGTGCCTTTGAGCCGGATACTCTCGGCAATGCCATCAGTGGTAAAGCACTGCGAATGCTCATGATGCGCCCGCTCAAGAAGAGCGAGCGTTGTAAATTGCAATATGATCCTGCATTCAAGCAGATTTTGGAAGCCATTTCTATTCTCGATGTCAAGAATGGCATCGAGGGCGCAGTGCCGCTTGAGAATATTCAGATCACCTGGAAAGACGGCTTGCCCGACGATGAGATGGAGTTGGCGCAAATCGCCGGCCTAAAGCGGGCCGCTGGCTGGAGCGCGACCGAAGTGCTGATCGAGGCAGGGAAGACTGAAGAACAGGCGACGAATATAGCGCAGGACGCTTTGGCGGGTGTTTGAGGAGGTGGCAAATAAATGCAGAAAACATATCGAATGCGCTTGGAGCAATTTGTCGATGGCGTGTGGGAAGATCAGATAGTAGATACCATTTTCGTTGATGAGTCTATCGATATCACATCTGGCAAATTCCAAGCATTTGAAAAGAAAGTCCGAGACTTCATAAGATCACTGAACGGATGATCTCGATGGCATGTAAACCAAAGGAAAGGGCAAGGGCGGAAAGCCCAAGCCCAAATAGTTTTTTAGCAATTATATTTTCACGGAATAATAATCATCATAATCTTTTCACAGTCCGCAGCGCCGATCAGGCCCCGGACTTCCAACCATGACAGAAAACGACCCTAGCACCCCAATCACTCCGGCAGCTCCTATCGTGGACCCCGGAGCGAATAAGCCCGGTCCCTACAAAGTCTTTCAGACTGTTGAGCAGTACCAGGCATCATTGAATCGCAAGCTGGCAAACTATGTCCCAAAGACAGAGCTTGAAAGTGCTCTGCAAAGGGCAGCCGCTTTGGAAAACTCCCTCGGAACCGTCCAAACGGAAATACAGGGCCTCAAGACCAAGCTCTCAAGCTACGAGATCGGCGATCTCAGGACCAAGATCGGCAAGGACGTAGGCTTGCCCGCTGAATGGATCGAGGACATAAGGGGCACCGATGAAGCGAGCCTAAGGGCAGATGCCGAACGCTTGCGAAAGAAGCTGGGGATCAAGCACAAAGACGGGAACCCCGTGCCGCCAGTAACTCCCGGACAGCCGATGACCGAGAACGAAGAAATGAATGCTGCTCTGAGAGCGTTGGCGGGCGTGGGTGGACCAGGAACGAGATGATTTTATGAGTACTTACGATGAAGTTTTGGCCCGATCCGGCCTAGTGTCGGCAGGCATGATCAACCCGAAATACGTGCCGGGCGTGATCCAGGAGACTATCAGCCAATCCGCTGTTATGCCCCTGATGAGAAAAGAACCGAACATGACCACCAAAATCGAGAGCCGGGCGGTAATGTCCCTGTTCCCCGAAGCCTACTGGGTGGACACCGAGGCCGCAGACGGCACAAGCCCCGAAGTGGCAGGCGGCGCTCTCCAGACTACAAAGCAGGGCTGGACCAACGCCACCATCACCGCCGCCAAGATGGGCGTTCAAGTACCCATCCCAAAGGACATCATTGCAGACCTGGCGGAAGGATACGACCTGTGGGCGGAGATCAAGCCGAGGCTCGCCGAGTCCATTGCCAGAAAGTTCGATCAGGCGGTCCTTTGGGATGACACCAACGCACCAACCGCATTCCCGGATAGCATCCTGGCAGATTGCGTCTCTGCGGGCACCACGCTTGAGCATGGCTCTGATGCGGACATGAAGGATCTGTATGATGAGATCTTGGGAGAAGGCGGCATATTCTCGCTCGTGGAAGGCAAGAGATACAATGTAGATGCCATTGTTGCAGACCTCGGCCAGAAGGCAGCCATGAGGGGCGTGCGGTCGACCGAGGGCATCCCTCTCTGGTCTCAGGAGAACGGCCAAGGCAAGCCTCGGTATTCCCTTGCGGGTATCGATGTTACTTTCCCCGAGAATGACAGCCTTCCGCCCGCAAGTGCCCTCATGATCGCGGGCAACTGGAAGCGGGCCTTCTATGCATGGAGGCAGGATATTCAGCTCTCCATGAGCGACACCGCGGTGATCACCGATCCGGCAACTGGCCTCACCCTCCTGAATGCCAATCAACAGGATGTGGTCATTCTGAAGGCCACCTGCAGAATTGGATGGTGCTGCCCGATTCCGGCTGATATTGCAGGCACTTCCAACCGCTACCCGTTCGCGGCTCTGCTTCCGGCTGCTTGAGGATGAGAACATGAGAAAAATCCTCATTCTTTTTGCCCTTTGCGTATTGCTTGCGGGACTGGCGAGTGCTGACTGGTACCCTAAGAAAATCGGACAAGGAACGCTTCTGCAAACCGATATAGGGGCGAATAACATCGAGGGGTTGACATCAATCCAGACGATCGGAAACACCACAGTCGGCCCGGTTGTGGCGGATGCCGACAGACTCCTGAATGATGATGCCACCAGTGCATCGGCAGCAACCAACAATACAACATTTGCGGCCCAACCTGATTATCCGCGCTCGATTTCTATCACACCAAACCAAGCGATATGGGCAGAAGTGATGTTCACAGGCACGGATATCGCAAGTGCAGCCATCACCGAGAATATCACATTCTCCAATACAAGCGCCGTCAAGAGTACTAACCGCGCTTTCAAGACTCTCACTAGGGTGGACTACAACGCTACCAAACAGGGCTTCGGAAGCACGGCTCCAACGTTCGATGTCGGTGTGAGCGACAAGCTTGGACTGAATACGAAGTTGGCTACTAACACCGTTCTGATGGCCTCACTCGATGGAACGAGAGAGGGGACCGCACCCACGGTAACAGTAAATTCCACTGTTATTGGCCTGAATACCGCCGATCTAAGCAGCGCCATGAGCGGCAAACCCGTGGAACTCTGGTATATTGTATAGGCTTCGGCCTATAATTTTATTATAATGGAGAATAATAATGACCGATACCGCAATATCCAATTCATATATAACCACTGATACCATTTTCGAAACATACCTGACAGGAGATCCAAGGACGTCAGCCATTGCATTAAAAGCAGCATCTTCCGATGTCCAAGCATGGTATCTAAAAAAGGCTACACAAAAAATTGATAATCTTGCCCTCAAAGGCACCACGTATTATGAATTTGTGAATAGCTCGCCGGGATCTGGGCAGCAGGACCGGCAATTTCCCCGCTACATCGATGGCATGTGTTTTGGATGGAATGTCAACACATTGCTGCCAGAAGTGCCTAAAGAAGTTTTGGATGCTTGTTGCGAGGAAGCAATCGCCCTCTATGACATCCAGAACTCGCCCGACAAGAGGATGCGGCTCGACTTGCAACGGCAGGGAGTAACTTCTGCAAATTATGGCGGAACATCCGAGCAGTTTTCACAGAATCCATCCGGCAGCATATCCGGCGCAGGCAACCGCTACAAGGGTCTGATGTCGAAAGAGGCTTATGATCTGCTGAAAGGATACATAGCAGGCGCGATAGAAGCATCATTTTCCTAGATTACCGGCTGAAGTAGCAGCGGAGATGAACATATGACTGCACCTTCTGAAAAAATATTTGGCAATTCTATAGGCGGATTCGTCCTATATGCAAAATCAACTGTGGATGATACCCTGACGGCCGTCAAGGTAAACCCGGCGACTGGTGCCTTGCAAGTGGATACCGAGCTGACCGCCACCATCGATCCCACCGGCTTGGCGCTCGCCAGCAAGCAGGCCGATCTAGTAGGCGGAAAATATCCCATCAGCTTCCCGCCCACCAAGGTACCGACCACTCTCGCAACTGCCCAAAGCATTCCTGCGGCCAATCCCGCAGTCGAGACCACTCTAACCAATGCCGCCGCGCTCGATGTTGGCGCATATACTGATATCGTAGTGGCGGGTGCGGTCACTTTCGGATCTGCTGCCGCTGCTAATGCAGAGGTGGCGATCTATGGAAAGATGGCGAGCGGCGACTCGTTCACTTCTTTGTACCTCGACAAGAAGACCGTCACCGCCAGCGCGGGCAATGCGGTCCCATTCCAGTTCGATCCTCTTGATATCAGGGGCTGGGCGTACCTCAAGGTCACATGCAAGAACTTGGACACCACGCCAGGGGCAACGCATGATGCAACCATAACTGCCAAAGGGATGCTAATTGCATGAGCTTACGAAGGCGAAGGCCCGCACAATGGCTGGCCCTCGAATCATCCAAGGCCATCAGCGAGACCATCAGTATCTCCATCACCCGCACAGCCGGAGCACCTACAGCAGCCTGGCGAGTCGTGGATGGCGGGCAGATCTATGAGTATGCAGGAGACGCGCTCTCTCATGTGGTGGTAGTTGGGCCGTGCAAAATCGAGTGCCGGATAGCGCCGAAATGGATTTCTGCGCTGGACTTTTCGGCACCATGCTCGCTGATAAAAATAAAGAATCTCAGAAAGTGCGAAAATCTTGCGAGTTTCATCTCGCATTGGGATACAGAACTTGCTCTAGATACCTACGACTTCCCACCAACGTTTTCGGGCGTTTTGTTTTTGGTATCGAAGTATTTTACCGGGAATTTGGCGGAATTTGGTGATAATTTCTCTGTATTCTATATCTTCGGTGATTCGCCATCCAAAGCTATTACAGGTCTGGTAGGGGACATCATAGATATTCCCACCAATGCCACAAACGTAATACTGGAATTTTGCCCAAATCTCACCGGCACGGATATACATCATCTAATAGATATACATTCTATTAGCTTCGCCAATTCATCGATCTTGCAAGCACGCGTCGATGCCATCATTCTCGATATCTGGCAGCATCGGGCCGATTTCACCTATGCGGGCGGTATAACCTGCAATTTGGATGGAAACAATGCCGCACCAAGCGGCAATGTCACCGCGCCGGAAGAGGGCAGCGATTGGCATTTGGATGGCGAAATCTGGATACCACTGACGCCAGGGGCAATGGTCTTCGACCTCGTAAATGATGTCAATAGCGAGGGCTTCAATTTCTGGAATATCACAGTAACTTAAGGAAGTGTTATGTCAATGGCAATGTATCAACCAACGGTGGATACTCTGTACACTACTCTGTATCCCGCAACGAACGGCATCCTAAAAGACAACTTTGTGCCCGCTGGAAAGCGGTTCTTCGTGAATAATGCTGTCCGGGTCTGGACACCGGAGCAATGGGCGGCGGGTGTTGCGGCTGCTGGAAGCGACGCGGCATATTGCCAGCAGCTCACGGTAGCGACTGATGAGCGAGACGGCTATTAGGGCTGGCTAATCCTTTTTCCGAAGGTCTTCATGCTCTCCGATCTCTCAGCATCCGATATCCTTGAGATCATTCGCACATAACCAAGAGATCCAGCAATGCCAACAAACCTCTCTGCGATAGGCGACAAGTACGCCGCCAAAATTTCTCAAGCCTTCCAGGACTGGCGAGATGCATATGAGGCAGGAGAGGGTGCTGGGGCCATCCACATAGAACCATTCGATCCAGAGCCCTATATCCGGGCCTGTTATGCCGAGGCCGGGGCGGCGGGCGCAGAGGCCATCCTGGAGCTGATCGATGTGCCGGGGATTGGGTTTGCATTCAATATGCGGAGCCCGGAAGCGGAGGCGTGGATCAAGGATTATGCAGCCCAGGAAATCAAGTACATCGACGCTGCCACAAAACAAACCATTCGCCAGATCACGCTTAGGGCATTCCAGGAAGGATTGACGGCCCAGCAGCAGTCCAAGCTCATTCGGCAGCACATTGGCTTACTGCCTCAACATGCCGTGGCCGTTCGGAACTATAGAGACTCCCTGGAAGGCATCGATCCAGCGCTCAAGGACAAGCTCGTAGACAAGTATCGCCGGAAGCTTCTAAAGTGGAGATCGGACACAATTGCGCTCTCGGAAAGTCACAGTGCTTCGAATGCCGGAAACAGGGAAAGCGTCCGACAGGCCGTTAAACGTGGTATCCTAGACCCGAATGAATATGAAATGGAATTGTTTAATCATGCTGATAAGCGAATCTGTCCGATATGTAATTCGCTTAGAGGATCGAGATGTCCATTGCCAGGGGGCATTTACGGCGGTCGCTCTGGACCCCCATTCCACCCCCGTTGTCGGGACACCGAATTAACAGTCAAAATCGGATCGAAACCGCGTTCTTCTCCTGTATCGGAAATATCTGAAATCAAGCAATCACCAAAAGTATCCAAGCAAACTGTCCAACCAAAGGATAAATTGGCAACACTGTCCATTCCAAGCGAACAATTCCCGGGCATAAAGCCGAGCACGAAACGCGAGACACTTCCGGGAAATGCCCGCATAATCGCGAATCCTGGTGATGAAAAGATCGCAAAAATCACGCTCGACAATTTCAATGCAATGCCCGCGAAACTCCGGGCCGGATGCAACGAAATCGCGATCCTTCCGAAAGCAAATGCAGATGACGCCCGGCTCACCGCCATGTATGGGAAATCTGTCAGAACGGAGGCCGCCTACGATCCAGTTCATAAGCGCATCCTGGGATTCCCGGGCGCCGATGGAAAGACACGTGCTATTGATCAAGGATATATGGCGCATGAATTGGCCCACCCGCTTGATGACAGCATGGGAAAGATATCTGATAAGCTTGCTTGGAAGAAATATGCAGCCAAAGACGGAAACTTTGTAAGTCAATATGCATCAGATTATCACCAATTACATAACAGTTTCAAGGAAGACTTTGCCGATTCGATCAAGTTATATGTCACGGATCACGACAACTTTGCAAAGAATTTCCCTAACAGAGCCGATTATATCAAACGGAAGATTCTATGATCGAAATGGTTTTCATAGGCAAAGATGGTGGCATAGTGAAAAATGCCAAAGACGCCGTCCGATTTGAGCGAACTGAATATGAAGACGAAAAGGTCATAAGCATTTCAATGGGGGAGTTGGTATAGGCTTAACTCCCAAAAATCAGGATGCAACTTGGAGGAAAAACTTAGGAACTTATCCCGCCACCTACACCGATACCGCAATCAAGTGCCGCTATGTTCCCAAACAGAAGACCATTCTTAAAAAGGATGGTACTCTGACTCTCTCCAGCGCCTTGGTCCGATGCGATGAGGCCGTATCTGCGAATGACAGGATAGTGTATCTTTCGAAAGATTCTCTTGTCCTGAATGTCAATCCAATTATCGGTATCGGCGGCGAGATAATCGAATACGAGTGCATCCTGTAATGTCCGCAGATCTCTCTTTTCTGGATGAGCTTCTACTCGGCCTAGATTCCTCCACCTTAGATTGGCTGGAAGCCAGGATCAAGCGCCGCAAAGCATCACCCCATCCAGAAATAACAAACAGAAAGGCAATTATCAGAAAATAGACACGTCGGACCCTTGGCTTGATAGGTCGTTCCCACCTCCTGGTCGCCCTGGGTCCGACCCTCCTTGTCATTAGAGGTGAGAACGAAATGAGAAAAATTTTGTCAATATTGGTTCTCCTAGCCCTGCTTATCATTGGCATGGCCGGAGCTGCCAACTACATGTACGAAAAATCGTCCGTCAAGGGCGTAGGATATAAGAACGCCGAAATGATAGTCTCCACTCAGTGGGGCCAAGCGGGCGTCAAATTGGTTGACAAAGAATCCGGTTCTGGTAATGTCGTTACCGAGAGGACCGAGCTTGAAGCAGAGAGACAGCTCAACCATGATGGCACAGTCATCGGCGGCGGATCATGCAAATTCCCGACCGGCTCCTATGCAATGGACTACATCAACTTCACCAAGGAAGCGGAATTCGAGTACATGCCCGTATCTTACCAGACCGGAACCTATGACCAGAAGTGGGTCGAGAAGCTCTGTGTCCAGAACTACAGAATCGGCGCTGTCTTGACCGAGATGTACACCCATGCCGAACACCTGCAGAAGAGCACGGAGGTTAAGAGCAGGGCTTATGGCTCAACGACTCAGACTGCATGCTGCACTGGTGTCCTTGAGGCTAACCTGAACAGCAATGTGATTGGTGTTGCTCATATCGGATGGATTTCCAGGGACCCGCAGGCCGATAGCCAGCTTAAGGGCAGGCACGCGGAGTATGGCAGATCCGTCGAGGACCTGACTGGTGTATTCTCAATCGAGAAGTTTGTCCAGTTATGGGGCAATAGCACATGCGGCGCAGTAAGTGTTGACTGGCTGCCATGTGTGTAAATTGAGGAAGTAATGAAAGACTTTCTCATTCCGCTTTTGCTGCTCTTGATTGCTCCGGCCATGTCCCACCCTGCCCTGGATAGCCTCCCTACTCAGATCGTTGAGCAGTACAATCTTTCTCAGAGCTACCCATCTGGGAATGTCTCTGACAGATTCTTGGCAGTGATCATCGAGCGAGATAGCCCATTTAAGACGGCGGGAAGTGTCCGTTACGGGCGCGGCGATTGTTCGCCGAGCATCATTCCGGCTGGCCAGGGGTTCAATCTGGCATTCACGTTACAGGAGTTCATCCGATGAAAATTGATCCGGTGGAAGTATGGTGGTTGATCTGATGGTTGACCTGAAATGCGCGGGCTGTGGAGAAATTACAACTCTTCCGGCAATGCCTAAGAAATTCCTCTGTTCGCATTGTGGCGCACCTAATACGCCAGTATCCAAAGATTATGGCTCATCCGAGCAGGCGTGCGGATGTCTGTTGCCCACCGGGTTTGAGTGGAAGCTCCCTGCCGGATGTATCGGAGATGCCGACAATCCCATGTACGTCTCGCCAGATGACGGTATTCCTCTCACCCGCATAGAGTGGATTGAGATCTATGGCTACGATCCGAAGGTCAAGTTGGCTGAGATGAGGCGCAGGGGCAAAGAAGGCGTGCCGGTGTTCATGAACCTGAGCACGATGGGGAAGAAAAAATGAAGCTCCTAATTTGCCTCGTCCTGGTGGCCCTGGTGGGACTTTCTCTTGGCAGAGTGGCTTTGCCCTCGGATCAGATCCATACCGCCCCCTTGCCGGGCTCAATAGGCCTGAGCGGCACAGTGGCCGACAGTGCCAAAGCCATCGATGCTACTAACCCGGAGTTTGGCCTGCGTACTGACTGGGAGATCCCGAACGTTGGGCGGCTTGTGTCCTGGCGTATCACCGAGGAGCAGGAGGATAATGTCGGGGTGCCAACGGCGATTACAAACTTTTCCAATCAGACTCCAGCTATTCCGGCGAACGTGTATAATGAGACCGGGAATGTGACTGGAAATGTGACAATCACAAATGAAACGATGGTGTGGTACTGATGAGTGATCAATTCTATGTAACCAAACCGGGGGGCATCAAGCACGGCGATGGCCCCGGCCCAAAGGATCTCAGCCAGCACGTGAACAATGAACATGTGGCCTTCGAGGGCACGGCTGAGAAAGGCCCCTGGTACAATGCCTATGCATTCTCGGACATCCAGATAGAGTTCTGGCAGGCAAAAGGATGGATTGAGTTCATGGAAAAGAAGGTGGAATAAATGGCAGACATTTCAACAATCGATATCCCAACACTGGCAACGGCAATCTTGACAATCATCGTGACAATTGGCGGCGTACTCGGAAAAACCTATATCAGCAAAGCCCTTTCCGGCGTAACAACTGCTGCTTGCGGCCTATCAGAAGTGGCCACTCTTCTAGTTTCCGTCGGACAGCTCCTGATAACCATCTCCAAGGCCGGAGAAGATGGAAAGCTCTCAGAAGAGGAATGGACCGCGATCAAGGAGCAGGCCCGCGTTATCCAGGCTGATCTCCTGGTACTTCAGGGAAAACTCAGCGCGTTCAAGCTTTAGATAGCGAGGCCGCCGATGCTTAGACCATCAGCGAACCACGCCACAGATCGTAACGACATCTGCCGTTATACATTTTTCGGAACTATTTCGAGGATATGGCCTTGACTCCAGAAGAACAGACACTACTCGCCCGCATGGATGAGCGGCTTGAATTCATCCAGGGCAAGGTATCATCCTTCTGTGAGTTCAAGGATGGCGCTGCAATCGATATTACCACGCTCAAGAATCATTGTGAGAACACCAAGGACTTGCCGGGCCGGGTCGCCTCCTTGGAACTCAAGTATGCGGCCTTATTTGGGGGCCTAATCCTGGTCGCTGCTCTAATTGGCTGGGATTGGCTGAAGTTTGGGGCTATCTGAGGATGGCTTATTGCATTGCCAATCACATGCCCATCGATGAGGCCTATGTCTGGCGATGTCGGGAGAAGCAATGCAGATGGCTAATCGATAGCAAGGATCATGTTGGTGAGGGCAACAAATTGATAACCGGCAACAGGGACCATGTCGTCGAAGCCAACGAAATGGTTAGGCAAGTATTAGGAAATTCCGAATAGTTGGAATCGATGATCCATGATATTTGATGATTTTGTCGAATCCCTTGTTATGGGTCATTTCTCCGATTCGCACCGATTCCCCAAGAAGAAGGTCAAGCGACTCATGAAGGCATTCGAATACTATGCAAAAATGCGGTTTTCGTTTGCGAAGAGAGATCTTGGATCGGAATTCTATCATAGTCATCCCAAAGATGGCAGTACTACGCGCAGACTATAGAAGGTCAGATCATGGATTAAGCGGCATGTCGATTGGCGGCATGACCTCTTTCTCCATGTGATGGGTGAAAGCATGTCAAATCCATTGCCAGATTGCATATTTGCCAGTTCAAACGCCGATGGCATAGCCGATCTAATGCCTGATATGCAGGGCGACTTTCTGGATTATCCGTTGGTATATGGCTCGGTCAAGCGCGACGGTGATTATAGAGGCAAAACAATCTGGTTTGAAACAGACGATTCGCGATTCAATGCACTTGGAAATGCCGTCCTTTATGGCGATGTCTATTGGAAGCTGTGGGAGCGGCCCGACCGAGTTTGGAAAAGTGGCGCGCCGTCGTTTGTAGAGGTCAATTTTTCCACATCAAACGCTCAACCTCGCTGGCGTGCCCTGGAGCAAATAGGCAAGAAGCGCCACCTCTCGCGATATTGGCAGGAACGAGGCATGAGGTGTTGGGTAGATCTCAATGTAGCTCCTAGATGGTGGGAGGAGAATCTTCTTGGTGTTCCTCTTGGCTGGAAAGCTTACGCGACCAGAGTGCACAAAAACGACTCGCTGCAAACGATTACTGATCAAGCATCTTTGGCCGAGTCTCATGCAGGCACAGACAAGATCAAGTTTGCTGTATGGGGGCATAGGAAAGAGATAGAAGCCCTTTGTCAGCGCCAAGGCTGGATATATGTCTCTGAGCAGGCGACCATCTGGCAGAAGAGAGACGCAAGCAAAGCGATAAAGAAAGAATCGCTGCATTCTGAAAAGCAAATAATGATTGAAGATATTAATCCAAGAAAGATCACAGGTACTTTGGAGGATTGGATTCATGCCTAAGAGTTCTGGTGGAGGTGGCTCTGGCGGGCGATCTGGCGGCGGTGCCGGATCAGGTGATGCGGGCCAGCCGGAAAAAGTGGTTAGGACGGCAGAAGAAGCACGAAAAATTCTGATCGGCAAACTAAAAGCAACCCGTAGCAATCTCGAAAAAAGAAAAGCGCAATTGTCAAGCGAATCTCTCCAAAACTCCATTAAATATAAACAGGGTTCGCCTGAACAAATCGCGGCCTCTGCGAAATGGACAAAGGAATATCGGTCCAACAATAAAAAATTGGATATCATGGAACGCGAACTGAAACGCGTTGGATATATACAAGGATTCACCGAGGCGCAAAAGGCCGCATTAAATCAGCAGAGAGCATCTTGGCAGGGACCAAAACAAAAATTTAGACCCGGAAGAAGCAATCCTATCGTTTAGAAATCCACAATCGAATTGCTTCTGTTCCCGCATCTGTGACGTCTCCTCTCCGAAGCGGACGCCCCAATCTTTTCTCAAGTTCTTCATGAAAAAGATGATTCAGATCATCCGGGATCGCGAAAAAGATCCCACGTGGAGTCGTCACTCATAATCCTCCGGGTTCCTGATATGTGATAGCAGGCTTCCATATCTGCTATCCATTTCCTCAATTTCATCATTTTCCAACTGTAGGCAGGGCATCGCGTTCAGGATGTCTTCGCTGAGGGCCAGGACGAGCTGCCTAAGCTCCTCTTCAGAGCCAAGACAATTTTGCCCCTCAATCTTCCCAGAGGCGCGAATGCCGCGCGCACAGATTGCAGATATCTTTGCGAGACTGTTGTAGGTCTCTGAATACGTGGGTGTTGCCATAGACTAGACTAGTCTTCGTTACTATATATATCTTTCGGTGATCTTCCCATGTCTATTCTTCTCGATTATCTTCAGGCCGTTCCTCCGGGCCAAGTCATCCAGGTGGCAGGCCGCGATTTCCTCTTCTCCGGCCTCATCCAGGCGCATGATGGCCGCTGGCTGGTCGTGACCGATGGAGAAGGCATGTACTTGATAGCGATTGATGCGATTGAGACGGTGGAATGGTATCCTGAAAATGCAGTGCAGATTGTTGATCCGGGGATGAACTAAAATGCCAAAAGCTACATGGAACGACTCTTTCCTAGATTCCCTGGCCTCCCAAGCCGCCGACGGCATAGAAGAACTAGCCGAGAACATAAAAACCGATGCCAAAGAGCATTGCCCCTGGCGTGAGGGCATCTTGGCAGGCTCTCATGTCGTGGTCCGCTCCGGCCTGCGCGTCGAGGTGGGAGCCGGTGGCCCCGCCGCCCCATATGCGGTTGTACAGCACGAGCGCACGGATCTACATCATGAGATCGGCGAGGCCAAGTGGCTGGAGAACGCATTCAACCGCCATGTACCGGATATAGAGACCTATGTCAGGAAACACTTGAAACTATGACTACCCTAATAGCTGATATCATCTCGGCCCTGACCACCGCCGGATATAGTAATCTGCGGCCTACGCAGTTCGATCCATATTCAGAGGATCAGATCGTGGTTGGCGAATATGCGGGCCAGGCTCCTATTTTGTCTGTCGATTCGGCAACCCGTCGCCCTGGGATCACGATCATGGTGCGGGATGAGGTGCTTGAGACTGCTTATGGCCGGGCGCTGGATATCTGGCAGCTATTTGCTTGCTCCAAGAGCTTGCCGGGGCATCAGGTTATCCAGGCGACGAATAGCGGGCTGACGCATGATATTGATGAGAATGGGAAGCATATTTTCATTATGAGTTTTTATGTATTTGACTGAATAATGGAGTTGGTATTATGGTTTTAGCGGCGAAACAAGAAGGAAATATAATTTATACAGTTAGGCTACAAATGAATGCTGATCCATACGATACTTCTCGGCAGGGAGAACCGCGGGGAATCCAGAAGCATCTATCTTTTGATGAAACAATTGTCGATAGAAAGACAGCATTGGATTCTATCAATAAATTTTTTGATGAATTGGAAGCACTTTAATCTCCTGGAAGTTTGACGCATTTGTTCTTTCATGGATTATATTTGCGCTTTGTCCGCATCTATCACATGGCATGAATGCAATTATACTCTCAATGTAAATAAGCTTATTTTTATCATCTAAATAATTTTTCTAATAATAATTTTCACATATTTTTATAAACAACAATTTGAGGCCGCAAGGCCATACTTCGAGGTATAAAAAATGACAAACGCAGTATCTGGAATGGAGGGCTCTCTGTGGATCTATACCGCAGATACGCCCGCGTCGATGGTAAAGCTTGGCGAACTTAGCGACCTAAAGCTCAAGATCGATGGCAAAGAGATCGACACAAGCAATGTGGATGATGCCGGATGGGGCAGCTCCATAACAGGTGCGAGGTCCTGGGAGATCACGGCTTCCAACAACCTGATCATGACTGATGCCGCTTATGCCCTGATCATGGCCGCCCTGATCGCAGGTTCGGAACTATATGCCTACATCTTGCAGTCCGGCACTGCCACCTCCTCCCCCGAAGGCTGGGAAGGTGCTTGCGGCGTGACCTCTGGCAGCCTGACTCTGGCAGGCCCGAATACTCAACAGAAGGCCGATTGGACGATCAAGGGACGCGGCGCTCTGGCTGCCATTCCGTGAGGCTAAAGCATGACCTCAGCCGTGAGCGGCCTATCCGCCGCTCTCTTCAGGGATGAGCCGGAGGAGTATGTCATCACACCCGCTCTCGGCTCCAATCGAGATATATGCTTCGTTAGCAAGGGCGGGACAGTCAACAGCGTTGAGATCGTTGTCGGAGGCACAACTGCGCCCCTGTCCGTCGCTGTGGTGGGCGACAAGCTCACGGTCACAAGTGCGAATACGGACGGTTCAGCGACAAGTACAGCCGCGCAGATCGTGGCTGCCGTCAATGCCGATGCCAGCGCATTCGCTCTCTTTGGGGCTCGGCTTCCTCCTGGGTCCACAGGCGCAGGCGTGACGGGCGCGATGTCCGAGGAGCACGCCGCCGATGGAGTAGCATTCACCGCTCTGTCGTTGGCTGATTCCGGCGACCATCTAACATATCAGGCCGCGGCAGGTTCCCGTTATTGGGACCCGGACGAAACCTTGACCATCTCATCCGATGGTTCTCCCGTGACAAGCGGATTCACCGTGAATAGCATTCAGGGAAAAGTAACATTTGCCACTTCCATGTCTGGCCATACCATCACGGCCACAGGCACCCGGCGCTCTCTCCTGGCATTCATGAAGGTGGCAGGACTCTTCGACGGCAAGCTCAAAATCGATGGCAAAGAGATCGATACTTCCTCAGTCGATGACAATGGGTGGGGCAGCTCCATAACAGGTGCGAGGTCCTGGGAGATGACCGCGGGGGCCTTCTACTACAATGGTGCGATCCCACTGGAAGTCATGGTCACAAAGTATCTGTGGAAGTTCTATTCTGTGCTGTCCACCGTGCCGTTTGCTATCGGTTGGGGGATGTTGCGGAACATGGAGAACATGGTTGCCAATCCCAACGATGCCCAAAAGCAGAATGTGACTGTGAAGGGTTCGGGCGAGTTGTATGTGGAATAGGGCATGCTTGTGAATCGTGAAGCAGAGTTCCGGAAATATCTAGCCCAGCATCCTGGGAGAACAATTCGTTTGGGAAAACTACCACAGGATATCTGCGTGGTGATGGAGGACGGTTCGGAAATAATTGTCCTCCCTGGATTCTTGTTGCCTGAATGAATCTATAAATTATTTTTTGGTAATAATAAATGACGAAAAATAAAGAAGACATCGGAAAACCATTCATAACATTGGACATGGACGAAACAAGGGAACTGCGCTGGGATTTCCGGGGCATCAAGACATTTGAGGATAGAGCACGCAACATACTGCGTCGCCAGGAAGTTATTCAGCCCGGAGCATCTATCTACGCGGGTGGAGTGCTAGCAAACTTCATCCAAATGGCGGATATTCTCGAGGCTGCTATAGCCGCTGCAACTGGATTATCTGGTCTCGAAGGTCCGAAGGGCGATCCATCCCCGGCCACGAAAGCCATCCAGGGATATCTCGACCGAGGCGGGAACCTCGACCAGCTCCGAAAGGAGGTCTATCATAGCTATCTGGTAGTGAATGACCCTTCTTCAGTTTTGGACTGGATGAAGAATCTGGAGAGGATCGAGACGGGCAAACAGATCGATCGAGAAGCAGCAGACACGAGAATCGATCAGGCTCGGGCCGAGATGGAGATAGCGAAGAAGCGAGCCGCCGACCTGAAGAATTCTGGCAAAACCTCGCCCGCATCGCCTATGTCGAGTTAGGGCTTCTGCCAGATCAATTTCTTTCTCTCACTGCGAATGAGATGCAGGCTCTTTTGGCCTATCGAAAGCAGGAGAGAGAGCATAAGCAGATGTTGGCGGTCCTGACCGGCTATTCGGCCATATCTGCATTGGCCCTGTATTTCAGTGACGGTTTGCCTCCATTCGAGGAATTTTATAAAGTTCCTGAGAAAGCTAAAGAGTACACTTCTGAAGAATATATTGAACGATACGAGAGCTGGACATGACTACTGAAGTTGGCCGAGTAACCATTGGACTGGAGATCGATCCGTCGAAGATAGCGGCAGGGATGAGTGCCGCCAAATCTACTGCATTGGCCGGGGCAGCCGATATCGAGAAAAGCATCAATAGCAAGTTTAGCGGCGGGCTTTCGGGCATATCGGCTGGATTGACCAAATCCATGTCTGGTGATTTCGGAAGTGTAGGGAAAAATATCGGCCAAGATATTGTTTCCGGCATTGCCGCTCCATTCGGCACTCTGGGGAATGTGGCCGCTTCGGTGGCATCGGCCCTCGGCCCAACTGGCATTATCGCAGGTGCTGCCATTGCAGGAACTGCCCTGATTGGAGCATCTGCCATATCTGCTGCAGAATCTTGGGAAGCCGGCATGGCCCGCATAAGCAAAACAACCGGCATAGACGCCGGAACCGCCGCTTATGCGACCCTGAACAATGAACTCAAGAATCTCCTCACGACAACTCCCACCACCGTAACCGAAATTCAGTCGGTCGCCACCGCCGCCGGATCTCTGGGAATCGCCAAGGGAGATATTGCCGAGTTCACGAAAATATCCCTCGAGATGGGTTCGGCCTTCGATGTTCCCGCCGAAGAGGCCGCATCATCCATTTCCAAGATTCGCTCTCAGATGAAAGTATTGCCTGCCGAGGCGCAAACCGCATCCAGCTTCGCCGTTCACATGGGCAGCGCCATCGATGTGATGGGCAATAATTACAATGCCACAGAGGCCCAAATCCTGGAATTCTCGACCAGAGTCGGCGGATCACTTAGCACGCTTGGAGCGGGCGCATATGACGTGGCCGGCTGGGGCGGAATGCTCACCTCCGTTTTCCCCTCAGCAGAGCGGGCGGCGGGGTCGTTTGATTCGCTGCTCACGAATTTGACCACAAATACGGATGCTCAGGCCAAGGCTTCAGAGATGCTCGGCATTTCGACATCTGATTTCATGGCGGAGATGCAGACCGATCCATCCGAGACCATCCTGAAACTCAGCGATGCAATGAGCGAGTCCAATAATCAACTTGCGGATGCGAAGACTCTCGGCGGATCTTACGGCATGGATACCCTCGTCAAGATGACCGGCCATACCGATGAGTACCGCAAGGCCCTCACAGAAGCGAATGAGGCCGGCAAGGCTGGAACATCCATCCAGGGATCATATGAGCGATCGGTCCAAAACATGCAGGCCCAAATGGGGATGCTCACCAATTCGCTTACCGCAGTAGCTATTGATATAGGCACGCCGATTGTGAGCGCAATTACTCCCGCTATTTCTGGGATTACATCGGGAATTAATACTCTTCGGGGAACTGGCGAGGCGGTCTTTGGGGCCATCACAAGCTCCTCGGCCTTCCAGCAACTTACAAATCTTGGAACCACCATCTCAAGCGGATTTAGTGGCATCGCAGGCTCCCTTTCTGGAACATTCGGCCAAATCGGAACCTCACTAAATAACATATTTGGCGGTGATGCGCTCGGAAATATCACAAATGCATTGCTTATGCCATTGTCGATGTCTCTTCAAGCTGTAAATATGCTTGCTTCGGCTTGGTTCACGGTCCAGGGAGCCGTTGTTTCTGTTGGCGGGAGCATCGCAACCGGAGTTCTTTCAAATATTGAGAAAGTTCTGGCGGCCCTCAAGACCGCAAAAGCATATTTGCAGGCATTTGGAGAGGTTACTGGACTGTCTAAGGCATTTGATGCCGCCCAAGACAAGGTTACTGGCATCATCGATGCGGTTTCGGATATCGGTTCAAAGATATCCTCCGGCCTGACTTCCGCAATCCCTACGGCAATTAGTGGCTTACAGGGCGCTCTCGGTTCGCTGGCAAGCCAATTTTCAAACATGATAACAAACGCCCTAGCGGGCGGATTAAGCCAGGTGGCCGGCGCGCTCGGTCTCGGAGACGTGGCTTCCAAACTTTCGGAGATCTCCACGCGGGCGAATGAAATTCTCAAGACAGATGCGCAGGCAGGAGTTTCTTCTGGTGTAGCCGAAGGCATCAAGAACGGAGTAGAGGCGGCGGGGCCAAGTGCGGCCAAATCGCTCGCAGAAGATTTTGCCAAAGCAAATGAGGATTATGCTAAGGCCCATCCGGGAGGCTATTCGGTCGTCGGTGGCAAGATCATCGGCGGCTCCGATTCCCGAAGTTCGCTCACGGATACCTCAACCGAAAAAATATATTCCCTTCTCGATACCTACATTCTGCAAAATAGCTATGAGAGAGGCGGCGAAACCGGCCTGTTGAGCATCCTATCATCGAGCGGTGACGTGCTGAGCAGCAAATCATATCTCCAGGGCGGAAGCAAGGTAAATCCGTATGGCGACTTCGATGCGGTAAAAGCAGATTTGGAGGATGCGGTCAAGCCCGTTATACTCGACTTGCCTAAGTACATGAAAACGGCAAGCACGGACATGTCTAGTACATTGGCCGACGCCTTGAGTGATGGCGTTATCTCATGGGAAGAAAAAGAGCCGCTCAAGGAACTTGCGAACCAATTGGATGAACTGCGAAAGCTAGATCCAATCGAGTTTGAACTTGCAGGGCTCGACGAAAAGCGTCTTGAGTTGCAGGAGGCGCTCGATGGTATTTCGGTAAAGGTCAATTTAGACAAAGAAGATTTTGCCATATCTGCCGCCGAGTACATGCAGAATAATATGGATCTGTACAAAACCATGTACTCTAAAGGTGTTGTCGCAACCGATACAACCGAGACTTCTTATTACGAACTGATAGCAGCTCTTCGGGAAACAGGTAACCCAGAAGATACTAAGACCGCCGATCGCCTACAGAAGATCGACGATATTATTGCGAGTGGTGACAAGGAACAGCTGGGCCAACTCAAGCCACTGGTGGAGTACACAATGAAAGTCCACCCGGAGCTTGCACGGCAAACTGCATTCCAGCAGCGTAT
>Ga0209098_1001508_pt1 | contig 22218 bp, 27 predicted proteins | sample AD_JPNHW1_MetaG_FD_184429 | JGI IMG/M metagenome (GOLD analysis project Ga0209098, IMG submission 184429) | Active sludge microbial communities of municipal wastewater-treating anaerobic digesters from Japan - AD_JPNHW1_MetaG (SPAdes) (version 2) | ecosystem: Engineered > Bioreactor > Anaerobic...
CCCCCCCTTAAGGGTGTAAAGAGTTCCAGTGGCCGGGGAACGCAACAGCGCCTGGCGCCCGCCGGAATCTTCCATTATGCCGGTAAGCGTCAGCCCGTAAACCGTAAAGGAGGCGGCAGCCACCGCGGGGACGGAGCCCGCGGGCTTGATCTTGCCCATCGAGTCCCCGTAAACCGTAGAGGGAATAAGCGGATCGCGCTGAGTCAGCGGCTTATAAATATCCTCGACCGTAACGGCGGGCGTGGAGACGGCCACCTGCGCGGCGGCAGGCAGGGCTGTTGCGGCAAAGAGTACCGTTAGGAAAGAAAGCATAGTTATTACCCGTTATACTGGTAGGCCACGAGCGTAAAGGTTGCGCTGACCGAAGTGTCCCTGCCCACCGTGGCCTGGAGGGAAAGGTTTTCCGAGGCGAGGATCCGTTCCTCGATGCCCAGCGCCGTTAGAAAGCGCCCCATATCGTGGTAGTTCCCGGAAACGGTCAGGCTGTAGGAAACCTTCATGAAGTATTCCACCTGCGAAGTGCTGGGCTGGCTGATGGACGTAACGGTGATCCGGTGCTTCTTGCTCAGGTCCGTTATAGTGCGGATCAGTTCGGGGAATTTACGCTCGCGCGGCAGCTTCTTCTGGGCGGCGTCCTTTTCCAGTTGCAGCGAGACCAGTTTAGCCTCCAGGTTCTTATACTTCGCCTTCTGCGCTTTGGCGTTGCCGATATCCGATTCGATAGCGGCCACCCGCGCGTTCTTTTCCGCTATCTTTTTACCCAGCGGCAGCCAGAAATAAGACAGATAAGCGAACAGGAAAAGCCCTGTAAAGAACACCACTGCGACGATCTGGGTTATCTGGTCTTTGGTCAGCTGGATTTTATTCATGGCTCATTTGCTGGCGTAAGTGAAACTGACCGGGGTCGACAGGACCTTGCCCTCTTCAGTTTCGGAAATAGAAATAGCGCCGATATCCAGCCCGGTGTAGATGCCCGAAGTCTCGAGGTAATTTATCCAGTAGGCCAGGTCGTAGGCGGAACGGGAATTCAGGGAAAGGCTCACCGCCAGGGAGCCGCCTTTTATGGAGGTGTTGACATAACCGAACCAGATGGTCTGGGGCAGGTCGCCGATAAGGTCCTGCAGAAAATGGGAATACAGCAGCCGCCCCTTGTTCACGCTGGCGATGGCGTTGAGGTAGCGCTGCACCTCGGCTATCTGGCCCTCGATGGCTTTCACCTGGTCCACGTCCTTCTGCAGCGTGGCGAGCTCGGTCTCGCGCTTCGCCAGGGTGAAGCTGATGGTCTTTTCACGGGTAAACTGCCAGACGGAAGCGAAAGTGATCGCGCCGGCCACAAGAACCCCGGCCAGGACGGCCTTGGCGATCACCGTCTTGCGGTTGATGCGCTCTATGTATTCGGGGGGAATGAGGTTTATTCTTATCATTCTTCCCAATCCTTGAACTTGCGCAGCGCCAGTCCCGCGGCCACGGCCAGGGCGGGCAGCACATCTTTCGGAATGTTCTTGGGCTGCTCGGAGAGAAAAGCCAGCGGGTTCGCCACTTCCACCGGAACCTTGAACTCCGAGGCCAGGAACATGGACACATTGCCCAGGTTAGCCATGCCGCCGGAAATTATTATTTTTGCGATAGAATGGTCAACGCCCTGCGACAGGTAAAAATCTATCGAGCGGGACACTTCGGTATAAAGGTCCTTCAGCACCCCGGAAGCCGCCTTGGAAACGAGGATCCCCTCTTTATCGAAACTCTCGATCGCCGCTTCTTTATCCTCGTCCGTAACCAGCAGCCCGTGCGCTTTTTTCGCCGCCATCGCCGCGGCGGCGTCCGATTTAAGGGCCTTGGCTATCGCCTTGTCGAAAGTAGCGCCGGCTATAAAAATATCGCGCACCACGCGCGTCACGCCCTGCGTGACGATGGAGAGGTTGGTGACCTTCTGGCCGATGTTCAAAAAAAGCACGGAACTGTTGTCGGCGGCGGGGACGAGCCTGGAGTAAAGCGTCTCGAGCGCGAAGGAATCCACGTCCACCAGCACCGGGTCCAGCCCCGCGCCCTCGAGGATGTCGATCTTATCCTGCACCGACTCTTTCTTCGCGGCGACCAGCACGGTCTCCATCTTCTGCTCGCCCTCCTCGGTGACGTCATTGAGGATGCTGTAGGTGAGCCGCACGTCGTTGATGTCGAAAGGGATAAAGGGCTCAGCCTCCACGTTTATGGTGAGCAGCAGCTCTTTGCTGGTAAGCTTCGGCAGCTTAACGTAGCGCACTATAACGGAATTCCCGGAAACCGAAGCGGCCGCGCGGCGTGCCTCGATGCCTTTTTTCTTGAGGTAATTCTTGATCTCCTCGGAAATTATGGCTTTTTTCTCTTCGGGCGGGGTATCGGCTTTTATGGTCAGCGGGATGCAGCCCCAGTCTTTCAGCGCGAGAGCCTTCTTGTTCTCTACAAAACAGACCAGCTTGACGGAATGATTGCCGATATCAATGCCGATGATCTCTTTCGGCGGGAACAGCATCTTCGTAAATTTTGCCAGCATCAGTTTTTTGCCCGTCCGCGAACAGCGCCTTACCCCTGCCTGACCATGTTGTAGCATTATTATATTACATAATTATTAAAAAATAAACCGCGCAGACGCGCTGTTTTATTGCGAAAGCTCTATTTGCTTAAATGTGAGCATGCTTACAGGCGCGCTGATCGGCTTCGGGACGGAAGCTTCTGAAATTTACGTTCCCGCCCTGCTGGACGGGACCTCCCCGCTGGAGATCGGGGCGGTAGCCGCCGGCGGCCCCGGGGAACTGCAGGCCGCCGCCCTGAAATTCCCGGGCGCGCGCAAATACCGCAGCGCCGAAGAATTATTTTCAAAAGAAACAAAACTGGACTTCGCCGCCATAACCCTGCCGCCGGCGCAGCGCGCGGCCTGCATGCTCCGGGCGCTGGAAAGCCGGCTGCACGTCTTCTGCCATCCCCCTTTCTGTTTCTCCACCGGCGAATTCGACAAGCTGAAGGAAACTGCGGACAGGTCGGGAAGAACGCTGTTCTCCGCGCACCCCTGGGAGAACAGCTCGCCGTATGCGGCCCTGTCAAAAGCGGTAAGCCGGGAACTGCCGGGAGAAATACTCCGCGCCGAGGTCAGGATGCTGACCCCCCGCCGGGCCGGCCGGGGACCGGCGGCCGGCGTCACCGCCGCGCTGGGCTGGCAGGCTTTCTCCATCCTGCTGGGCATCGTGCGCCGCCCGCCGCTGGCGATAACGGCCCGGCTGGGCCTTAAACTGCCCTACGACGCGGAGGAGGAAGAGGCCACGGCCGCTTTCCAGGTACACTTCGGCGAAGCCACGGGCAGCGTATACCTGGCGGCGGGCGCCCACGCCTCCCGCTTCCAGGCCGCCGTTATCGGTAAAAAAGGCCTGCTGGAGCTCGGCGGCGCCGGCCTGCGGCTCGACGTCGCGGGGCAGGCGGAAGAAACGGTGGCGCTGAAAGAGAACCTGGCCGAAGGCCTGGCCCGCCCGCACTGGCTGCTGCAGGAACTGAAAGCTTTCCGCGACGAAATAGAAAACCCGGCCCTGCGCGGGGCCGGGCTGAAAAACTCCAGGCACTGCATAAAACTGCTCAAAAACGCCTACTATTCGGCGGGCGTCAATTCGGCGGCTGTACCTCTTTAGTCTGCCCGGCCTCGCCCGTTCTGTAAGGGTCCAGGAACTTGAGCAGGAACCGGCTTATATTCTCGCTGGCGGCGTACATAAGCAGCCCGGCCCGGGCCACAAAGAACAGTATCAGCCCCAAAAACACCGACTGGTAGGCCCACTCAAAATCCGGGATGAACGGGAAGATCGCCGGCTGGAACGAGGTATACGCGAACAAGCCTGCGCCTATCTTGATCAGGTTCCCGAAGACCTGCCCCGCTTTAGGGAGAAAATCCAGCAGGCCGTCTATCGCCGGGGCCGCCTCCGCCCCGAACAGCACCAGGGTGATAAGGATCAGCAGCGAGACCACGGAACCGAGAAAGACACCGACAGGCAGCTTGGCGCTCAGAAAAGGCAGGGACTTGGCGAAAGGCAGCAGGTCCACGAACCAGCCGATGGCCGAAAGCGTAAAAAGCACCACCAGGGTCTTTATCATCTTCAGCAGCAGGTCTCGGAAGTTCTCTTTTTTAGACATGCCTCAAATTTACAAAATAACTCCGCGGCCCGCAACCATTAAGCGCGGCGATAATATTACTATTGAATATTAAATTAATTTTATGCTATTGTTTTCTCACGCGCCCAAGTCAGGACGCAGCGCGGGGAGGAAGATAATATGCTCGTAGAAAGAACCGAATATAAAGGCCAGCCTGTACTTATACTCAAGAGGAACGAGAACGATAAATACCCGTTCTCCTTCGGCCTCTCTAAAGCCCGCCTCATCATAGAGGGCTTTGAAGAGATCAAGAAATTCGTGGCCGAGAACGACACCAAAGAAGAGAAGAAATAGTTTTTCTCCCTTTCGGGCCGTTTAAATGCCGTCGAAAACCGAGTTAGCGATAGCCGGGTTTTACGACGGCATTTACTATTTTTACGGCGCCGCCAACTCCTTCCTGACCCTCGGCCTCGACCTGTACTGGCGGGCCCGGGCCGCCGGCATAGCGCACAGGGCGGCGCCCGCCGCCCGCACCGCGCTGGACGTCTGCTGCGGCACCGGAGATTTTTCCCTGGCCCTCAGGCGGGCTTTCGGACCGGGCCTGGAGCTGACCGGCGCGGACCTCAGCGCGGCCATGCTCTCGGCCGCAAAAACTAAAACTCCGGGGATAACGCTGCTGCAGGCGGAAGCCAAGGCGCTGCCCTTCCCCGACGGCGCTTTCGACCTGGTCACGATCGCCTTCGCCACCCGGAACCTGAACATCGACAGGGAAAAATTACTGGCGGCGCTGCGCGAGTTCCGCCGCGTGCTCAAACCGGGAGGGGTTTTCCTCAATCTTGAGACCACCCGCCCCGCAAACCCGGTCATCCGCCTGCTGATGGATATTTACGCCGGGGCCGCGATAGGCCTGCTGAACCTCCTGTCGCCCGGCAGCCGTTCTTCCTACACTTTCCTTAAAACCACGATGCTGAATTTTTACTCCGCCGCGGAATTTTCAGCGCTGCTCCCGGAGGCCGGCTTCAGCGGCGCCCGGCACCAAACGCTCTGCCCCGGAGCGGTCGCAGTTCATACCGCGCGCAGCTGACCCTCACGCCCTGACCGCAGCCTGTTGCGCACCAGCTTAAGCACCACCAGGGCTTCCCGCTCCCGGTCCTCCAGCGTTCCCGCCAGGAACAGCGCCGTCTCGCGGCAGTCGGGGATCACTTTTTTAGAAAGGGCGTTGCAGCGGCGCTGCGTTTTTTTCATTTCCAGCGCCAGGCGCGCGGCGCAGGTATCCAGGCCGGCCAGGGCGGCCAGCAGCGGCAGCGCGTCGTTAAAACTCCGGCGGGCCGCCGCGGCGGCGCACGGCACGCCGGCGGGCCCGAAAGCGGGCGCGGCCGCCGCGGCGGCGCAGGAAGAGGAAGGGAGCTTCACGCCCATAAGCCGCCGCTCTTTAATTACCGGCGCGGGCGCGGGCGGCGCCCCGGGAGCCGCCCGGTCCAGCGCGGCCCCTCCGGCCGAAAGCTCAGCGCCGCGCAATGCCGAGAAAGCTTCCCTTAAAATTTCCGCGGCCCCGGCCCTGAGCGGAGCGGCCTGCCCGCGCGCCGCGGCCAGTTCGAGCAGCAGGAGCTCCCTCTTCCGCTCCAGCAGCTCATAGCCCTCTTCCGCAAAAGCCAGCTGCCGCCGCAGCGCCAGCAGCGCCGATTTGGTAGCCGGAACTTCCATCAAGGCCATACGGACCTCCGTTCCCTAAGTCTTTCCTTTATGATGCTTCTCCAGTAATTCCGCGCTGACCCGGTGCAGTTCGGAGCGCGGCAGCAGGGAAAGCATTTCCCAGCCCAGGTCCAGGGTCCGCTCGATGGGCCGGTCCTCGCGCTCGCCCTGGCTGAGAAAGCGGCGCTCGAAGGCTTCGCCGAACTCCATGTAGAGCTTATCCCCGGCGCCCAGCTCTTCTTCCCCTATAATATCGGCCAGCGCGCGCACGCGCTTCACGGTCGCGTAGCAGGCGAACAGCTGGCTGGCCAGCGCCGGGTGGTCAGCCCGGGTATAGCCTTCGCCCACGCCGTCCTTCATCAGGCGCGAAAGGCTGGGCAGCCCGGCGATGGGCGGGTAGACGCCGCGCTGGAACAGCTCCCGGTCCAGCACGATCTGCCCCTCGGTGATATAGCCGGTCAGGTCCGGCACCGGGTGGCTGATATCGTCGGAGGGCATGGTCAGGATGGCCGTCTGCGTTATGGAGCCGGGCGAACCTTCCACCCGGCCGGCCCGCTCGTACAGCGCAGCCAGGTCGGAATACAGGTAGCCCGGGTAGCCTTTGCGGCCGGGGATCTCGCCCCTGGCAGTGCCCACCTCGCGCAGGCTCTCGCAGTAATTGGTCATATCGGTCAGCACCACCAGCACGTGCCGCCCCAGGTCGAAAGCCAGATGCTCGGCCAGCGTCAGCGCGGCGCGCGGCGTAAGCAGCCGCTCCACTCCTGGCGCGTCGGCCAGGGACAGGAACATGGCCGTGCGGCCCAGCGCGCCCGACTCCCCGAAATCGCGCCTGAAATAATCGGCCACGTCGCGCTTCACGCCCATCGCGGCGAACACTATGCAGAATTCCTCTTTGCCGCCGGGCAGCTTCGCCTGCCGCACCAGCTGGGCGCACACCCTGTCGTGCGGCAGCCCGTTGCCGGAGAACACCGGCAGCTTCTGCCCGCGCACCAGGGCGTTCATGCCGTCGATGGCCGAGATACCGGTCTGGATGAATTCGCGCGGGTAGCGCCGCGCCACCAGGTTTATAGGCGCGCCGTTCACATCCCGGCGGTCCGCGGACAGCGGCGGCGGCCCGCCGTCGGCCGGCCGCCCGAAGCCGTCGAAGACCCGCCCCAGCATATCTTTGGAAACCGCCAGCCGCAGGCTTTCGCCCAGGAAGCGCGCGCGCAGCGTGGCGCCCGACAGCCCGCCGGTCCCTTCGAGCACCTGCACCACGGCCCGCTCCGCCGAAATATCAAGCACGCGCCCCAGCCGGACGCCGCCGGCGGCGTCTTTGATCTCCACCAGTTCGTCGTAACCGGCGCCGCGCACGCATTCCACCACCACGAGGGGGCCCTCTATGCGCGCCGCGCCGAGGTATTCCAGCCCGCGGTCGGAACCGGTCATTTCTCCCCCTCTTTTTTCCGCGGCGCCAGGGCCGCCACCGCGTCGCGCACCCGGCTTTCCAGCGCGGCCAGTTCGGCCGCGCCGGCACATTCCATCTTCGCCTTCAGCACCTCGGCGGCGCAGGGCAGGGAGGAGATCTCGGCCAGGGCGGCGCCGGCTTTTATCAGGTCCCGCCCCCCGCGGTACAGGGTCATGATCAAGCCCAGCAGCGCCGCCTGTTTTTCCAGCGGGCAGTAGGCGTCGGCCGGGTCGAAAGCGCTCTGCGCCAGGAAACCGTCGCGCAGTATGCCGCCGATAAAAAGGTACAGCCGCTGGCCGTCGGGCAGCGCGTCGGGGCCCACCAGGCGCGCCACCTGCCGGTAATGCTCCTCCCGCTGGAGCACCAGCATCGCCTCGTCGCGCAGCGCGCGCCAGCCGGGCGCGGCCTTCTCCCAGCCCGCGCCCACCTCGTCGAGATAATCCGAATACGACCGCAGCCAGTTGATGGAAGGATAATGCCTGGCGTTGGCGAGCTCCGTGTCCAGCGACCAGAATACCCGCGTGAACCGGCGGGTATGCTGCGTCACCGGCTCGGAAAAATCCCCGCCCGGCGGGCTGACAGCCCCGACGATGCTCACCGAGCCGGCCTCACCGCCCAGCGTGGTCACCGCGCCGCCGCGCTCGTAGAACTGCGCCAGCCTCGACGGCAGGCTGGCCGGAAAGCCTTCCTCGGCCGGCATCTCCTCCAGGCGCGCGGCCATCTCGCGCAGCGCTTCGGCCCAGCGGCTGGTGGAATCGGCGAACACGGCCACGTCGAAGCCCATGTCCCGGTAGTATTCGGCCATGGTTATGCCGGTGTAGATGGAAACTTCGCGGGCGGCAACCGGCATATTGGAAGTGTTGGCTATCAGGATGGTGCGCTCCATCAGCGGGCGGCCGGTGCGCGGATCCTTGAGCTCCGGGAATTCGCGCAGCACTTCGGTCATCTCGTTGCCGCGCTCGCCGCAGCCGATGAAAACTATGATCCCGGCGTCGGACCATTTAGCCAGCTGGTGCTGCGTTATGGTCTTGCCGGTGCCGAACCCGCCGGGAATGCAGGCGCAGCCGCCCTTAGCTATGGGAAAAAACGTGTCGATTATCCTCTGCCCGGTAACCAGCGGTTCGCTGACGCGCAGGCGCTCGCGCGCGGGCCGGGGACCGCGCACCGGCCACTGCTGCAGCATTTTTATTTCCACCGCGCCCGACGGCGTATCCAGCACCGCCACCGCGTCGAGGATAGTATACGCCCCGGGCCCGGAGGCCGAGCGCACCGTGCCGCTGACGCCCGGCGGCACCAGCACCTTGTGCGTTACCAGCGCCGTCTCTTTAACAAGGCCCGCCGCCTGCCCTCCGCTCACCGCCTGCCCCGTCTTGAGCAGCGGCTCGAACTCCCAGCGGCGGGCCGTATCCAGCGCGTCGGCCCGGGCGCCGCGCCGCAGCCAGGTCCCGCCCTGTTGCAGCAGCGCCGGCAGCGGGCGCTGTATCCCGTCGTAAATATTGCCGATCAGGCCCGGCCCCAGCCACAAGGACAATGGCGCCCCGGTGCGCTCCACGGGCGCGCCCGGCTTCAGCATCGAAGTATCCTCGTACACCTGTACCGTGGCGAGGTCCCCCGCCTGCCGCACCACCTCGCCTACCAATCCCAGTTCCCCCACGCGCACCACTTCATACATGGCCGCCCGGGCCATCCCGGCCACCGTCACCACCGGCCCGCTGACGCGGGTGACGCGGGCTTTTCCGGAGTCGCCGTTCATTGCCCCTCCCCGGTCATTTCAAGACTTTGCATCAAGCTCCCTCTTAACTCCGGCCACAGCCGCTCCAGGCGGGCCCTGAAAGTATTATCCCAGAATTGCCGGCCGGCCGCGTCACGGACGAGCACCCCGTCCCCGATCGCCGCGTCCTCTTCAAACACCAGATCAAGCGCCCCCTTGCCCGCCGCTCTTTCAATGTCCCCGGCCCTGCCCTTCAGCGCCGCCGCGGCGGCCGGCCCCAGCGTCAGCACAAATGAATTCCCCTCCATCTTCGCTACGGCGGACGCCGCCAGCGCGGCCAGCGCCGCCCCGCTGCCCGCCCCGCCGTATTCCGCCTCAAGCCGCCTCAAAGCCCCGGCCTTCACCGTTTCCAGCACGGCCTCGATGCGTTCTGCGCGCAGCCGCGCCGCCTCGGCCGGCACGGAAGCCAGCAGCATCGCGCGCCGCCTCTCCGCCTCCGCCAGCGCGCCGGCCGCGAACGCCGCACCCTCCTTGTCCGCCGCCTCTTGGGCCGCCGCCAACAGCCTTTCCGCCTCAGCCTCCGCCGCGGCGATAATTTCCCCGCTCTCCCGCCGGGCCAGTTCCCTCACTTCCCGCACCAGCCCCTCCGCATCCCCGATAATTTCCATATACTCTCCAATAAATTTCCTTCTGTTCAATTACTTCTCCAGGGGGGCCTGGCCGGTGTCTCCCCCTGCGCACCCGGAAGAAGGAACCCTTGCGTCGGTTCCCCCCGCCCGGGAAAATTAGGGCGGGGCCCCCTTCCGCAACGGGTGCGCAGGGGGAGACACCGGCCCGGCCTCCGACCACGTGTTTGCGCAGCTACTCCCCCGGCCAGGCCGCCGACTCAGTTAACCCGCCTCCCCTTCCCTAATAATTTCCCTCTTAAATCTCCACGATCAACGGCTTTTCGCGCTCCCGTCGCAGCGCTTCTATTTTCGCCCGCACCAACTCCGCCGCAGCCGGACTTATAATTATCACGCCGAGATCGGCCCGCGCCGCAACCTCTGCCAGCGCGGCCGCGGCCTCGGCCGCGCCGGCCACGGCACGCCCCTCCACGCCCGCCAGCCGGAAGCCGCGCGCCGTATCCTCGTCGCCGATGCAGTAGAACTTCAGCGCCGCCATCACATCTTGCCGATGATCATGACCGCGACCACGAAGCCCAGCACCGCCAGCCCTTCGGCCAGCGCGACGAACAAAAGGCTGCGTATCAGCAGCTCGGGTTTTTCCGCCGCCGCGCCCATGGCGGCGGACCCGATCCGCGCCACCGCGTAAGCCGAGCCCAGGACGCTCAGCGTCATGGTCAGCGCGGCGGCAAAGCCCAGCCAAACCGCCCTGTAATCGCCGGCCGCCGCGCCGGCGGCTTGCGCCGCTTCAGGCATTGCCGCCAGCGCCTGCTCCGCGCAGGCCGCCACCGTCGCCGCCGCGAACAGAACATTTTTATTCTTCATCCGCGCCCCCTTTGCCCGCCAGGGTGAACGGCCTGAAAGGCCGGCCGCCGCCCTCGAAAAATTTCCCGAAAAATTCATAGTATTCCAGGCGCAGCGCCTGCACCGATGCGACCAGCCCCTCCAGCCCTATGGCCGCCGCATTGCCAGCAACCAAAGCCGCCAGGCCGGCCGGACTGCCCGCCCCCCAGACCTTGTCCACGGCGTCGCGCAGCGCCCAGGCCGCAGCCAGCAGGGCCGAGTGGCTCATCGCGTAGGCCGCCAGCCGCACGAAGCTCACCGTATTCGCCAGGTACAGCAAGGCCGCCTCAAAAGCCCCCACCAGCGCTTCGGACGACACCTCCAGGAAAGTTTCCTCCCCGGCAGCGTGCTTGCGGCGCAGCAGCAGCAACGCAGGCGCCCCGCCCACCCAGCAGGCCGCCGCCAGTCCCATCAACGGCAGCATAAATTCCGGACCGGCGAGCCCCGCAGCCAGGGCCGCGCCGCTCCAGTAAAACACCAGCCCGGAGAAGCCGAACCTGCCCAGCGCCGCCCCATAATGATCCCCGGCGCGCAGGCGGTTGTATATATTCAGCGCCAGGCCCAGGCTCAGCATCGCTACGCCGCAGACCAGCGCGGCCTTGAGCAGCGCCGCAGGATCCCCCGCCAGCGGGTCGCGCCACAGCGCATATTTTTTAAAGCTCTCCAGCCCGAAAAAACTTCCGTATAATAGCCCGAAGAACATTGAAGAGAAACCGCACCCCGCCGCGATCCTGCCGGTATCCCGCAGTCCCGCGGCGCCCTTTGCGGCCAGCCAGAGCCCGCCCAGGCAGACCACGGCGCCGTGCCCGAGGTCGCCGAACATCATGCCGAACAGCAGCAGGAAGCTCAGCGCGCAAAAAACGGTGGGATCGGCTTCGCCGTAACGGGGCAGGCCGTAAGCCGCCACCAGCACCGTGAACGGCCGGAAAAGACGCGCCGGGCGCAGCAGCACCGGCGCGCCGCCGCCGGGCCGCGCTGCGGCCGCCTCCACCACGCAGCGCCCCCCCGAAACTTCCTCCAGGCCGCGCGCGGCCCCGCCGGCGGCCGCGGACGGCACCCAGCCGCCGATCAGCACCGCCGAGCCGGTGCGGCCCAGCCCCGCCTCCGCCTCCCGCAGCTGCTTTTCCTCCAGCACAGCCCGGGCGGCCGCCGCCAGCGGCGCGGCAGCGGCCTCCGCGCAAGCGCGCAGCCGCGTTGCGGCGGTCTCTAACTCGGTCCCGGCGCGGCGCCGGAGCTCTTTATGATCTTCGGCCAGCTCAGCCAGCGTAAAGCCCGGGCGGCCGGGCAGCGCCTCCGGCTGAAAGCCGCTGTCTTTCAGCGCGGCGTCCAGCCCGGCGGCCGCGGCGCGCGATCCCAAGACCAGGGCCCGCGGCCGGCCGGCCTTACCGCCCAGTTCCAGCAGCACGGCCCCGCCGAGTTTTCCCGCCAGGGCGGGCAAGTTTCCCGCCGGCAGCGTTCCCGCCGCGCAATAAAGGAATTTCAGTCCTGTCCAGGCGGACGGCAGGGGCAGGCCGGCGTAAGCTTCCAGTTGCTCCGCCGCGGCCGATAAGCCGGCCAGTTCACGGGACAGCCGCTCCCGCCGTTCAAGGAGCTCCCGCGCGTCCCTCTCGCGGCTTTCCAGTTCGGCGCGCGCCTCCGCGAAAGACATTCCCGCGCCGCCCGGCCGGTCCCCGATCTCCAGAGCGCGGCGCAAGTCAGAAAGCCGCTCCAGCAGGGCGGCGCACTCTTTAGACGAACCGCCGCCCTCCGCCGGGAGGGCGGGCAGATCCGCGCTTTCGGCCAGCTCCAGCGCGCCCCCGGCGCCCAGAAGCCGCAGGGCCGCCCGGGCGTCTTTTTCAAGCAGCACGGCGTCCAGCCGCGTCATTCTTACGGGGCTAAACATAAGCCATCCCCGGCAGCGGCACCAGGCGCCGCAGCATTTCCCCGGCGGCGGCGCCGAGCCGCAGCCCTTCCGACACGGCAATCAAATTCACTGTCTCAACGCGGCGCAGCGCGAGGTAAGCCGCCACCGCGCCGAAACCGGCGGGCTCGCGCGCGAAGGCGCGCCAGGCCAGCAGCGCGTACCGCCGCCAGGCCAGCGCGGCCAGCCTGTCCGGATCCGGCTCCGGAGGCCCGGCGGCTACGGCCAGCCCCGCGGCCAGGGCGCGCAGTTCGCCGGGGCCCGCGGCCCGCAGCGTTTTTTCGGATCTTTCCCGGTCCGGACCGGCGGCCAGCAAAGGCAGCAACCCGCCTGTTTTGAAACCGTGAAAAAATTTTCCCTGCGCGGCCAGGGCCAGGTTGAACGCCGCCGCCTCCTGCGCGCAAAGTTCCGACACCGCGCCCGCGTCCCCGCCGGCCAGCGCCCCGGCACGCGCGGCCTGCTCGCCCAGGTAAGCCCTGTCCAGCGCCGCCTCATAATAAAAGATCCCGCCGGCGGCCGGCCCCGCGGCATAGGCCGCGCCCAGGCCGCTACGCAGCGCTCCCTGAGGCAGCGCCGCCAGCAAAGCTTCCCGGCTGTCCGCCGCCGCCAGTTCCGGCCCGTAGCCCATTTCCCGCGGCAGGGGTATGAGCCGCGGCGCCGCGGCGGCCGCGCTCCCGCCCGCCTCCAGCGCGCGCACCGTGATCTTTAAATTTTCAAGCTGGAACCGCGCGGCCTGCCAGTCAGCGAAGCGGGCCTCGGCCCCGTCCAGGCAGGCGGAGATACGGCGGGTTTCTTTAATAAATTCTTCCGCCAGGCGGGCCTGTATCCCGGCGGCGGAACTTGGGCCGGAGCCGGGGAACACAGCCGCCGCCAGTTCCACGTGCGACTTCAGGCCGCACAGTGCCGCCAGGCGCGGGCCCTCGGCCATGCGCCCCCTGCGCCCGTGCACTAAAGCAGCCAGATAATCCAGGTCCCTTGTTCCCGGCATTCCCCCTCCAGCGGTTATTCCCCCAACACCCGGCGCACCACCTCGTCCTCCGCGCGGCGCGCCGCGGCCGCATAATGAGCGGCTTCAGCTTCGACGCGGGCGCGGGCGCCGGCCAGGGCCTTTTCTCTTTCGCGCTGCGCGGCGGCCAGCGCGGCGGCGGCCCGTTCAGCCGCCTCTCGCCGGTAGTTCGCTGCTGCGGCAGCCGAAAGCCCGGCCGCCCGCCGGGCGGCCTCCTGCAGCAGCGCGGCGGCCCGCAGGCGCGCCCCGGCCGCCAGGCGCGCGCCTGCGGCTTCGGCGTCGAGTATTTTTGCTATTACTTCACGCATAGAAAGCAAAGCTCCCGGCCCAGCCGGAAAGTCCGCCGCACTATTTTTTATACGGTCCCCCAAGGTCAGGTTAGCAAAACGGGGCAAAAAAACAATAAAAAAATACCCCGCGCTGCGCGGGGCATTTTTTGCGCACCGGGCGGGCGCTTACAGCTTGTGCTTGCGTCTGAATTCCGCCACTTTAAGACGGATGGACGCGCGGCGCAGGGCGGCCGTGGCTCCGTCCAGGTCCATATCCGCTCCGCGCATCGCCAGCGTTTCCTTGGCTTTCTGCAGGGCCTGGCGCGCCCGCTCCTCGTTGACCTCGACGGCCAGCTCGGCGGCCTCGGCCATTACCAGCACTTTGTTGTCGTTTATTTCGGCAAAGCCGCTGAGCACGGCGAAAACTTCCTTGTGGCGGCTCTCCGTATAATGCAGCAGGCCTTCCTTGAGCTGCACCACGAACGGAGCGTGCCCCGGCAGCACGCCCATCTCGCCCCCGAGGGCGGGGATGGTGACGGAATCCACCGGCTTGCCGTCCAGGACGGTCCTCTCGGGCGTGACTATGGTAAGGAGTATGCTGGTTTTTTCCATATTAACCTACAGCCGCGGCCGCAGCGTCAGGCCGCCTGCTGCGCTTTGCCGCGCTCTATCACTTCTTCAATGCCGCCGGCCATCCAGAAGGTCTGCTCCTGCAGGTCGTCGAGCCGCCCGCTGAGGATCTCCTGGAAGCTGCGGATGGTCTCCTTGAGCGGCACGTACTTGCCCGGGCGGCCGGTGAACTTCTCGGCCACGGAGAAGGGCTGCGACATGAACTTCTGGATCTTGCGCGCCCGGTTCACGATCTTCTTGTCCTCTTCGGACAGCTCGTCGATGCCCAGGATGGCGATGATGTCCTGCAGCTCGCGGTAGCGCTGCAGGATCTTCTGCACGCCGCGCGCCGTATTGTAATGCTCGTTGCCGATCACGCGCGGGTCCAGGATGCGCGACGTGGAGTCCAGCGGGTCCACGGCGGGATAGATGCCCAGCTCGGTGATGGAGCGGGACAGCACCACGGTGGCGTCCAGGTGCGTGAACACGTTGGCCACGCCGGGGTCCGTCAGGTCGTCGGCCGGCACGTACACGGCCTGGATGGAGGTGATGGACCCTTTCTTGGTGGAGGTGATGCGCTCTTCCAGCGCGCCGATCTCCGTGGTCAGCGTGGGCTGGTAACCCACGGCCGAAGGCATGCGCCCCAGCAGCGCCGAAACCTCGGCGTTGGCCAGCACGTAGCGGAACACGTTGTCGAGGAACAGCAGCACGTCCTTGCCCTTCTGGTCGCGGAAATACTCGGCCTGCGTCAGCGCGGTCAAACCCACCCTTGCGCGGGCGCCGGGGGGCTCGTTCATCTGGCCGTACACCAGCGCGGTCTTGGACAGCACGGTGGACCCGTCGGAAAGCTTGGATTCCTGCATCTCCAGCCACAGGTCGTTGCCCTCGCGGCTGCGCTCGCCGATGCCGCCGAATACGGAGCAGCCGTGGTGCTCGCGCGCCACGTTATTGATCAGTTCCATGATGACGACGGTCTTGCCCACGCCGGCGCCGCCGAACAGGCCGACCTTGCCGCCCTTCATGAACGGGGCCAGCAGGTCTATGACCTTTATGCCCGTTTCGAAAATTTCCGGTACGGTCTTCTGCTCGGTCAGCGGCGGGGGATCGCGGTGTATGGGCAGGAATTCCTTGGTGTCGATGGGGCCGCGGTAATCCTTGGGCTCGCCCAGCACGTCCAGCAGGCGCCCCAGGCAGGCGTCGCCCACCGGCACTTTAAGCGGCGACCCGGTATCTTTCGCCTCCAGGCCCTTGCCCAGGCCGGTAGTAGGGCCCAGCGTGATGGCGCGCACGGTATTGTCTCCCAGGTGCTGGGCCACTTCGGCCACCAGGACCTTATCCTGGCCGTCCTCTTTATATTTTATCCTCAGGGCGTTGAGTATCCTGGGCAGCTGGCCCTGCTGGAATTCTATGTCCAGCACCGGCCCTACTATCTGCACGATCTTTCCAGTATTCATGGTAGCTCCTTAAAATCAGCCGCCCAGCGCTTCCGAGCCGCTCACGATCTCGTTGAGCTCGGTGGTGATCATCGCCTGGCGCGTTTTGTTCATCTTTAAAGTGAGGCCTTCTATCAGCTCCGTCGCGTTCTTGGAAGCCGATTCCATGGCGTTCATGCGGGCGGCCAGCTCGGCCGCCTGGGACTCGAGCAGCGTGCGGTACAGCTGGGCCCCGAGGTGGCGGGGCAGCAGCGCGCCCAGCAGGGTCTTTTTGTCCGGTTCAAAAGAGAAATCTTTGCCGCCGGGCCGGGCTTTGACGGCGCCGGCGATATGGCTCTTCAGCGGCAGCAGCCTGTCGGTCACTATGCGCTGCGCCATCATGGACTTGAACTCGTTGTAGATGAGCGTGACGCTTTCCACGGCGGAACCGCGGTAAAGGTTTATGATATTGTCCGTCAGCAGCTGGGCGTGCACATAGCCCACCTTGGGGAAGATCCCGACCGCTTCGTACTTGATCTCCAGGTCCAGGCCCCTGAGCCGGTGCATGAAATCGCGGCCCTTGCGCCCCACCGTTATGACATAAAGCTTCCTGCCGCGGTTTTCCTTGAGCCACGAGGCGGCGGCCTTGAGCAGGTTGTTGTTGAAAGAGCCGCAAAGCCCCTTGTCGGCGGTAACCAGCACCAGGCACAGCGGCCCGCCGGCCGGGCGCTCCGCGAAAAGCTCGCGCGCGGCGGTGCCGGTCAGGTCTTCCTCGCCCAGCTCGTTATAGAGGTCCGCGATCAGGCGGTCCATCTCCGCGGCGAAAGGCCGCGCCGCCAGGATGGAGGACTGCGCCCGCTTGATGCGCGCGGCGGCCACCATCTTCATGGCGTAAGTGATCTGCTTGATGCTCTTTACAGAGGAAATGTGTTTTCTGATGTCGCGCAATGAAGCCATAAATAAGCCCGCCGACCGAAGACCGGGGTTCGCCCCGAACTTTAGCTCTTAGATCTTCGTCTCTCCCATTATCTTCACGTAATCCGCTATGCCGTTCTCTATGTTCCATTCCGGCCTGTAGTTGAGCAGCGCCTTGGCCTGGCGCAGGTCGGCCTGGGTCCTGTTCTGGTAGAACGAATACGGGTTGTCGAAATACTCGGCGTCCAGCGCCAGGCCCATGGCCTTGTTCAGCGCCGCCACCACCTCGTTGAAATTGGCGGGATGGCCGCTGCCCAGGTTGCAGACGCAGGACCTTTCCGCGTCCAGCGCGTTGAGGTTGCCGCGCACGATGTCCTTCACGTACACGAAATCGCGCACCTGCTCGCCGAACTTGAAAATGCGGGGCCGCTTGCCGGCCTTCATCTGGTTGTAAAGGTGGAACATCATGCTGGCCGGGTTGCCCTTATAATACTCGCGGGGGCCGTAGACGTTGAAATAGCGCAGGCCCACCAGCGTAATATCCGGGTGCGCCTCGGCGAACTCGCGCGCCGTATTGTCCATGATGGCTTTGGAAAAGCCGTAAATATTCTCGGGCGCGGGGTCCTGCTCTTCGCGCATGGGAGTGGCCCCGTTGCCGTAAATGGCGGCCGAAGAAGCGTACACCACGCGCTTCACGCCGAAGTTCAGCGCGAACTCCAGCACGTTGCGGAAGCCGTCCACGTTCACTTCCATCATTTTGCGCTGGTCGTGCACGGTGGTATCCGTTATGGCGGCCTCGTGGAAGATGGCGTCCACCGGGCCCGCGGTATCGAACCACGCGTCGCCGCGGATATCGTCGGAAATAACGTCGCCCTTGAAAGCCACGAGGTTCTTGTAGTTGCCCGAAGAAAAATTATCCAGCACCACCACCTTAGCCTTGCGCTCCTCCTGCAGGGTGAAGGCCAGGTTGGAACCGATGAAGCCGGCGCCGCCGGTTACCAGGTATTTTTTCATGGGACCCTCTTAAGCGAACTTCGTCTTATACTCGGTTATGGACTCCGCCAGGCGCTGCTCCAGCTCCGGGGACATCTGTTTCTTTTCGGCGATATCGGCCAGCAGGTTGGCGTAGTTGCTGCGCAGGAACTTCACCAGGCCGCTCTCGAAAGCGCGCACTTTTTCCAGCTCGACGCTGTCGAGGTAGCCGCGGGTGCCGGCGAACAGCACGGCCACCTGCTCCTGCACCGGCATGGGGCTGTACTGGTCCTGCTTGAGCAGTTCCACCATGCGCTGGCCGCGCTTGAGCATGTCCATGCTGGTCTTGTCCAGGTCGCTGCCGAACTGGGCGAAAGCCGACAGCTCGTTGTACTGCGCCAGGTCCAGCCGGAGCTTGCCGGCCACCTGCCGCATGGCCTTGAGCTGGGCGGTGCCGCCCACGCGCGAAACAGAGATACCCACGTTGACTGCGGGCCGGATGCCCGAATGGAACAGGGTCGACTCCAGGTAGATCTGGCCGTCGGTGATGGAGATGACGTTGGTCGGGATATAGGCCGTCACGTCGCTGGCCTGCGTTTCGATGATGGGCAGCGCGGTCAGCGAGCCGCCGCCGTTCTTGTCGCACATCTTGCAGGCGCGCTCCAGCAGGCGGCTGTGGAGATAGAACACGTCGCCGGGGTAGGCTTCGCGGCCCGGCGGGCGCCTGAGCAGCAAAGACATCTGGCGGTAGCTCTGCGCGTGCTTGGACAGGTCGTCGTAGATGACCAGCGCGTGTTTGCCCTGCCACATAAATTCCTCGCCGATGGCGCAGCCGGTGTAAGGGGCCAGGTACAGCATCGAGGCGGGCTGGGCCGCGGAGGCCGAAACGATGATGGAATATTCCATCGCGCCGTTATCTTCCAGCGTTTTGGCCACACGGGCCACGGTGGATTCCTTCTGGCCGATGGCCACGTAGATGCAGATGGGGCGCTTGTCGGCGGGCTCGTTCTTCTGGTTGATGATGGCGTCCAGCGCCACGGCGGTCTTGCCGGTCTGGCGGTCGCCGATGATCAGCTCGCGCTGGCCGCGGCCGATGGGGATCATGGCGTCGATGGCTTTTAGGCCGGTCTGCAGCGGCTCCTTGACCGGGGCGCGCTCCACCACGCCGGGCGCGATCACTTCCACCGGGCGTTTCTTTTTGGCGCCGAGCGGGCCTTTGCCGTCGATGGGGTTGCCCAGCGCGTCCACCACGCGGCCTATCAGCTCGGGGCCCACCGGCACTTCCATCACGCGGCCGGTACGCTTGGCGCGGTCGCCTTCCTTGATCAGGGTGTCGGAGCCCAGCACCACGGCGCCCACGTTCTCACGCTCGATATTGAGCACCATACCGGAGACGCCGCCTTCGAATTCGATGAGCTCGCCCACCACGGCGCTGTTGAGGCCGTAGACGCGGGCGATGCCGTCGCCCACCTGCAGCACCTGCCCGGTCTCGCTGAGTTCGGCCTCGGGGATGAATTTTTCGATGCGTCCCTTGATTATTTCTGTGATCTCTTCCGGTCTTATCATGATGTCCTTTGAAACGGTCGTGCCTGTCAGCCTTTGCGCAGCCCGGCGCGCAGGGCGTCCAGCCTGCCGCGCACCGTGGCGTCGATCAAAGTGTCGCCTATCTTTATTTCAAAACCGCCCAGCACGCGCTCCGCCGTGATATTGCGCGCGATTATTTTTCTGCGCTCCGGGCCGGAGAGCAGGTCATTGATCCGCTTCATTTCCCCGGCGGACAGGGGATAGCGGCTGTATACCTCGGCTCGCGTCACTCCGCAAAACTTATCGAACAGGCTCAGGCATTCCCGCATGATCTCGTCTATCAGCCCGAAGCGCCCCTTGCGCACCAGCAGGGCGGCGAAGCCGGCGGCCGGGCCGGTGTTGGCGGCGCCCAGCAGCTTTGCCAGCACCTCCAGCTTCACCCCGCTGTTGACGGCCGGGTGCGTAAGCACTTTCAGGTTCGGGCGGGCGGCATGAAAAACGCGGCGCAGGCCGTCGAGCTTCTCCCGGCCCGCCTTTTCCAGGGCGGCGCTGTAAACGCCGCGGCCCAGGCACATATAGGCCCGGGCATAGCGTTTGGCGAGGATCTTTGCGCTCGAATCCATCAGTTCTCCAGCTTGAGGTCGGGCCTTTCCTTTTCCAGTTCGGCCAGGTATTTCGAGGCCAGGTCCGTATTGGCCCGGTGGTCTATGTTCTTGAGCAGGATGTGCTCGGCGGTCATGATGGACAGTTCCGCCACCTTGTTGCGGAGGTCGCGGATAGCCTCAGCCTTCTGGGCCTCTATTTCCCGCCTGGAGGAGTCCACTATTATCGCGGCGCTCCGGCGGGCCTCGGCGATGAGGGTATCCCGCTCCCTCTCCGCGGAAAGCCTGGCCTCATCCATGCGGTGCTGGATCTCGGCCTTCAGCGCGGCCAGCCGGGCGTCCAGTTCGGCCCGGATCTTTTCAGCCTCCACCCGGGAGGTTTCCGCGGAGTTGCGGTCATGCTTCAGCGCGCGCTCCCTTTCGTCCACGGCGCGCATCAGCGGCTGCCAGGCCGTTTTAGACAGCACCAGCGCCAGCAGCACGAAGCAGGTTATCGTCCAGAACATCAAGCCAAATTCCGGCTTAATTAACGCTTCCATAGTGAACTCCCAGGCAACGCTCGAGGATCCTGCCGGCAGCCGGCGGCGCAGGCGGCGGATCCGGTTTCCCGATCCGCGGGCCGCGACGCCGGATCCGGGTTATTTGTGGGCTTCGGTCTGCGCGGCGGCCGCGGGGCCGGCTTCGGCCTTGGGCATGGCGAAGTTCATCACGGCCAGCAGGCAGATGACCAGCGCGAAGAACGCGAGGCCTTCTATCAGGGCGGCGGCGATGATCATGGTGGTGCGCAGCGCGGGGCCGGCTTCGGGCTGGCGGGCGGTGCCTTCCAGCGCGCCGGCGGCCAGTTTGCCTATGCCCAGGCCGGCGCCGATCAGGGTGAGACCCGCGCCGAGGCCGGCGCCGATGTAGCCCAGTCCGAGGAATGTCATATCGTTCATAGTTTACTACCTCCGTATTTTAGCTGCCAAGATCCGTCCCGCTCAATGCGGGTGCATGGCGGCGCCCGTAAAGATCGCCGTCAGGAAAACAAAAACGTAAGCCTGCAGGAAAGCCACGAACAATTCCAGCAGCAGCGTGAACAGCACCAGCCCCACGGCCACCGGCGCCACGCCCAGGCCCAGGAACATATTGAGGGAGCCGAAAATAAAGATGAAGCTGATAAAGGCCAGGATCACGATGTGCCCGGCGATCATATTGGCGAAAAGACGGATGCACAGCGCGAAGGCCTTGGTGACCAGGCCCACGACCTCGATGGGGAACAGCAGCGGGTACAGCCAGCCCGGCACGCCCTTGGGCACGATGTGGACGAAGTAGCTGACCACGCCCTGCTCCCTGATGCCGGCGAAATTTATCAGCGCGAAGGTGGTCAGCGCCAGGCCCGCCGTAACGGCCAGGTTGCCGGTGGCAGTGGAGCCGTAGGGCACCAGGCCCAGCAGGTTCAGGATCAGGATGAAAAAGAACAGCGTGGAGAAATACCCCAGGTAGGCGGCGCCCTTATGCCCGAGGTTCGGCACCACCACCTCGTCGCGCAGGAACAGCACGATGATCTCGATCATGGCGCGGAAGGGGGCCAGCGCGGCGCTGCGGCTGCGGATGAGCAGGGGCAGCGCCACCAGCATGATGAGCGAGGCGATGCCCAGCATCAGCAAATGTTTGGAAACCGGCAGCCTCAGCGGGCCGAAGACCACCCAGGACCAGATATGGTCCACCACGTGATGCTCAAGAATTTCTTTTAATCCCATTTTGTTTCAGCGGAACCGCGGCGAAGAGCAGCTGTACGGCTATCAGGGACAATGCGAACGCTAACACTATTATATATTTTTCATTACGCAGCAGCCAAACCGAAAAGACGAGCACCGCCAGCCGGCCAAGGAGCCCCGCCGCGAAAACGGAGTAAAAGACCGCGTCCGCGGAATTCAGGGTTTTCCGCAGCGACCAGCGGCCCAGCGCGCCGCTCAGCGCCCCGGCGGCCATACCGGCCAGGCCGGCCGTCCACGGCGAATCCACCATAAGCCAGCCCTCTTACTTTCCGTCTTTGCGCAGGAATTCTTTAATGAACAGGTAGAACCCGGCCGCCAGGCCGGCCGTCGCCCCGCCCAGCATCAGCCAGGGCGCGGTGCCCAGCCGGCCGTCCAGCCAGTAGCCGGCGCTGAAGCCCAGCAGCACGCCGCCCGCCAGCTCCAGGCCAGTCTGAGCGTATTTCCAGTCGCCCTGTTCCCCGCCGGTCTTCATCCTTGTTATTCTACCTTTTTAAGCTTTCCCCCGGCGCTCACGCGCGTGCCGGGCGGAGTGGTTCAGCGGGCCCTCCCGCAGGACGAGGCTTGCGTAAGCGCCGAGTCCGAGGGGGAGCGCGGCCACGGTGTGGCCGATAGCGTGCCCGCTGAACCACTCCGGCCGGCACGCGCGGCTCCGGCGAGTGGACGAGAGCGGCAAAACACAGGGTCGCGCCAGCCACGCATAAACCGCATAGCGGTTTTGCGCGGCCCCGGCTCGGCAATTTTCGCTGTAAAATTGCCTCCGCCCTTGCGGCCCGGACGCGAGGCATAA
>Ga0209098_1001513_pt1 | contig 22167 bp, 17 predicted proteins | sample AD_JPNHW1_MetaG_FD_184429 | JGI IMG/M metagenome (GOLD analysis project Ga0209098, IMG submission 184429) | Active sludge microbial communities of municipal wastewater-treating anaerobic digesters from Japan - AD_JPNHW1_MetaG (SPAdes) (version 2) | ecosystem: Engineered > Bioreactor > Anaerobic...
GTAGCCAAGGTCGGCGCCGCGAAGATGAAGGACCTCAAGGTCGCCACCGGCATCGACGCCGTCCCCGGCGCCGCGGCCGGCAAGCTCTGCTTCACCGCGAGCGAGACCGAGGCCCGCGCAGCCAAGGGCGAGAAGGTCATCCTCATCCGCCGCGAGACCAGCCCCGAGGACGTCGGCGGCATGCATGCTGCCCAGGGCATCCTCACCGCCACCGGCGGCAAGACCTCCCACGCGGCCGTCGTGGCCCGCGGCTGGGGCAAGTGCTGCGTCGTCGGCTGCGAGGCCCTCGACATCGACGAGAAGTCGAAGACCCTCAAGGTCGGCGGCAAGGTCCTCAAGGAGGGCGACGAGATCACTCTCAACGGCACGACCGGCGAGGTCTTCCTCACTGCCCTCCCCCTCAAGAAGCCCGAGCAGACCGTCGAATTCAAGACCCTCCTCTCCTGGTGCGACGAGATCCGCACCCTCAAGGTCCGCACCAACGCTGATACGCCCTACGATGCCCAGAAGGCCGTCGAGCTCGGCGCCGAGGGCATCGGCCTCTGCCGCACCGAGCACATGTTCTTCGACACCGAGGACCGCCGCCTCGCCATCCAGGAGATGATCGTCTCCGACACCGTCGAGATGCGCAAGAAGGCCCTCGCCAAGCTCCTCCCCTTCCAGCAGGCCGACTTCGAGGGCATCTTCAAGGCGATGGACGGCAAGCCCGTCACCATCCGCCTCATCGACCCGCCCCTCCACGAGTTCACCCCCAAGGATGACGAGGGCGTGAACAAGCTCTCGAAGGCCACCGGCATGAGCCCCGACAAGATCAGGCTCCGCTGCGAGCAGCTCCACGAGTCCAACCCCATGCTCGGCCACCGCGGCTGCCGCCTCTGCATCACCTTCCCCGAGATCCTCGACATGCAGGTGACCGCCATCATCCAGGCCGCCGTCAACATGGAGAAGAAGGGCGTGAAGGTCCTCCCCGAGATCATGATCCCCCTCACCATCGACCGGAAGGAGCTCAAGATCCTCGTCGACCAGGGCCGCGCCATCGCGGACGCCATCATCAAGAAGGCCGGTTCCAAGATCACCTACATGATGGGCACGATGATCGAGATCCCCCGTGCCGCCCTCCTCGCCGACGAGGTCGCCGAGGTCGCGGAGTTCTTCTCCTGCGGCACCAACGACCTCACCCAGATGACCCTCGGCCTTTCCCGCGACGACGCGGGCCGCTTCCTCCCCGACTACGTCAAGTCCGAGAAGGAAGGTGGAAAGGCGATCTTCGCCCAGGATCCCTTCGTCAGCCTCGACCAGTCCGGCGTCGGCCAGCTCGTGAAGATGGCCATCGAGAAGGGCCGCTCAACCCGCAAGAACCTCAAGGTCGGCATCTGCGGCGAGCACGGTGGAGAGTCCAGGTCCGTCAAGTTCTGCCACAGCGTGGGCATGAACTACGTCTCCTGCTCGCCCTACCGCGTGCCCATCTCCCGCCTCGCCGCGGCCCAGGCCGTGATCGAAGCCAAGATGGCCGCCAAGGCCGCCGCCCCGAAGGCCAAGCCCGCCGCCAAGAAGGCGCCGGCAAAGGCCGCTCCCAAGGCCGCCGAGAAGAAGGTGACCGCCAAGGCCAAGCCGGTCGCGAAGAAGGCCGCGCCCAAGGCAAAGGCTGTCGCGAGGAAGCCCGCCGCCAGGAAGGCGCCCGCGAAGAAGTCCAGGTAAACAAGAGCCGGAGGGCCGCCCTTCGCGGCCCTCCGATCGACCAAAGAGGCTGTCCGGGGAATTCCCTGGACAGCCTCTTTTCATATCATGGAACGGGAATTGCCCGGCGGAGGTATCCGGGAGCAGGCGAATCGGGAAGAGGCGGAAGGCCACCGAAGCGCATGAAAAAAACGGAGAAAATCAGACAGCAGCGGGAAAGCGCGGCCTACACGATACTTCCAACTGGAAACTCGTCTCTCCAGGCCCTTCCATCATCTTCCCTCTCCCTGCCATTCGCCCTGCGTCTACGCGCCGCCGTGGTCCGCAGTCAGGATGACGAGCCAAACCTCATCGCTCCCCGATGGTCTCGCGGCAATGGCATCGACCATGGACTCCACCATGCCATAGGCACTCGAGGCGGAGGAAACATAGCGTAACGGTACATTTTCGCGCAGCCCGCGGCAACATGAAAAGCTGCCCACCCTCGCGGGCCGGAAGGGACCCGGCGGGTGACGGCCACATGGCCGGCATGGCCGTCAGAACAGCTTGCGCGAGTCGAGGAGTATGGTCACGGGACCGAGGTTCGTATAACGCACTTCCATCTCGGCCTGGAAGCGGCCCTCCTCGACGCCGAGCCCCAGGGCTCGGAGGGCTTCGCAGAAGGTGGCATAGAGGACGCGGGCGGCTTCGGACTCCGCCGCCTCGGAGAAGGAGGGGCGTCTGCCCTTGCGCGCATCGGCGAGGAGGGTGAACTGGCTCACGGCGAGGATCCCTCCGCCTTCCTCGAGGACCGAGCGGTTCATCTTGCCATCCGCATCTTCGTAGATCCTCAGGTTGGCGATCTTGTCCGCCAGGTAGAGGGCGTCATCGGGGCAGTCGCCGCATCCCACGCCGACATAGACGAGAAGCCCCCTGTCAATGGCGCCTGTCGTCTCGTCGCCGACGAGGACCGAGGCATCCCTCACCCGCTGGACTACCGCGCGCATGAACTTTCGTTCCTGCCGCTACCTGAGCGGATGGACGGCCACGCCCTCGATGCGGAGGTTGCCGTCGGCGCCATGCACGCGCCCGAGGAGCTCGAAGGGGAGGTTGCCCGAAACAAGGCCGTCACCGGCGGCCATCGTTACGGGAACGATGCCGTCGAGGCGCTGGCCGTCGACATACCCGACGAGGAAGTGGAACTCGGTGGAACCGTCCTTCGCTTCGATGTTCGCGGCAGCTCCCTTCCAGAGGATGGAGCAGCCATCATAGAGCGCCGGATCCTTGGCCACCTCGGCATAGGAGGGCGGATCCTTTATGGTCCGGAAATCGGGCGGGTTCGTATAGCTCTTGAGCGTCCTCGCCTTCTCCTTGATGGAGGGGGAGACATTGGATAAAAGGAGGCGATTCACGATGACGAGGGCGGCGTTGTCGCGATAGGCCTCGAAGAGGGACTTGGCCTTCCCGAATTCGGAGACCGCCTCCTTCTCGGTCAGGACATAGGAATAGACGCCCCCGGTCTCGGTGGGTGATTCCCGTTCGGTATCGCTCAACGCGATGGCCGCTATTTCGGGCCGCGGGGACCGGGCTTCAGCCACCTTGCGCGCAAGGCCGGCAACGGCGGGAACGGCCAGCCAGACGACGATTGCCGCCGCGACGGCAACGCCTGCGATGGCGAAAACGCGGCGGTCCAGCTTCTCGCGGGGATAGAAGCGCTCGAAGCCGCCCTTCTCGACGAGTTCGGGAATGCGCTCCTCGGCGTCCTCTCGCCGCATGAAGGCGAGGGACTTCGCGGCCAGGGCGTCGTCCGGCCGGAGTTCCTGGGCCTGGAGGTAGAGCTCGATGGCCTTCTGCGTCTCGCCCCGCCTTAGCTGGAGGGCGGCGAGGCAGAGCACGGTGTCGACGTTGCGCGGATCCAGCTGCTCCGCGCGCTTCAGGTAGGTGTAGGCCCCGCCTGAATCGCCCGTGCGCAGGCATGCTGAACCGAGGAGCTGATAATAGCGCGCTGATTCACGGTAGATCGGGAGTTGCGGCTCGAGGAGGACGACAACCTCTCCATATTTGCCGCGGGCCGAGAGCCGGGCCGCGCGATCGAGGATGGACCGGGGCATGGGGCGTCAGTAGCCTTTCATCCTCGCTTCGAGGCGATCGAGGATCTGCTGCCATGCCGCGATCTCCTCGGGGGAAAGCTTGCCCGAGGCTACGGCCTGGTCGATCTTGGAGATGAGGTCCCGGACCACGAGGAGATCCTGGGCCAGCGCATCGGCAGAGCCCGATGGAGCCGCAGCGACGGTCTGCGCATAGAGGGCCGAGCTTCCGGACTCGGCGCCTGCGACGGGATAGCCGTTCGCGTTGAAGACCCCGAGGATGATCTCGCTCTTCCTGGATTCGCCCTTCCGCACGCCGACCGGCTGCCAGTAGAGGGCCAGCGCCGAGTCATTGACCGAATAGGGAAGCAGGGTAAAGGAACGCCCGGCTACGGGTTCGAGGAGCCAGGGCTCTTCATTGAGGCGCTTCCAGTTGGCGAAAACGACCCGGTCGGGAGGCGCGTATCCCGAGCCCCTGAGGACGACCATGAGGGCGGCCTTGTCATTCATGGACTCGATCCAGGAGTCGCCCGAAGCCGAGGTGAAGCCCGTCTCCGCGGCGATCTTCGGCTGGAGATCCGTGAGGAAGTGGGAAGCGGACTTCTCGCCAAGGCAGGTGTCCACGAGGAAGCGGAGGCCGATCGCAGCGTCCGCCTGCGACGCGTTGGTCATGGTGAAGGTGAAGCGGAAGCCGTCGGCGAGGGCCGAGCCGTTCGAGACGACGAAGTCGATGGACTCGACGACGACGCAGAAGGCGGAACGAAACTCGATTGCCGCCCCTGTATCGGTCTTCTTGACCGTGAAGTGGTAGTCGCCGGAATCGCCGAGTTTCGCCTGCCTCCCGTCAAAGGACAGGGTGAGAAAGCTCGTGCGGGGATCCACGTCGAAGATGAGGGGTTCGTAGCGTCCCTTGGCCGGATCGACAAGCTTGTAGAGTGAGACGCGCGCATCGCCTTCGTCGATGACGGCCTTGACGATGCCCGATTTCATCTCGAGGGCCGACGGAAGGGACAGGGCCACGAGAAGGAGGGCAATGACAATTACCGCTTTCTTCGTCTTCATTTTGAGGCCCTTTCCTGCAGTTTCTCGAGGTAGGCGGCGAGGAGGTCGAGGGCCCTGCGCTTGGCCTCGAGGGCCTGGGCCAGGAGGGCGCCGTCGCCCTCGATGGCGGCGGGAGGCGTCACCGCGGCGGGAACCGGCACCGAAGAGGCCTGGCCAGCCGCGGCTTGGGTCTTGGCGAGGGCTGCCCTCGCCGCGTCAAGATCCGCCTGGGCCTTGGCCAGCTTGGCCGAGAGCTCGTCGATCTTGGCCTTGAGCTCGGGGCTCTGGCTCGCCGTGCCGGAAGCCCCGGCAAGCTGTTTCTGGTAGGCGGACAGGGCCTGCTCGTAGTTCCTTTCCCTTGTACGGAAGTCCTCGGCGGCGCGCAACGCTTCTTCATGGCTCCAGGTAAGAAGCCTGAGGAGCTCGGATTCGCGGTACTCGAGCTTTATGAGCTCGCGACGGTAGGTCGCCGCCTCGACCTTCACACTCGTGGGATACCGCTCGAGTAGGAGGCTGAAGACCTTGTCCGCGTCGTCGAGGCGGCCGAGGGAATACAGGCACTCACCGCCCCAATAGAGGGCGGAGGGAACGAGACTGTGTTCAGGCGATGCCGCGATGAAGGCCGAAAAGGTCTTGAGGGCTTCTTCATAGGACGACTTCGCGTACAGGATGCGGCCGCGCTGGTAGAGGAGGTCGGGGACCCGGGAGCCATCGGGATAGGCCGACAGGTAGACATCGATGGCCTTTTCAGCGGCCGCCTGGTCGCCCAGGGCCAGATAGCAGAGTATCGACCAGTAGGTCGCCTCGGGTCTTGCAGGCTGGGCCTTGGGGTCGGCCAGCACCGATCCGAAGGCGTCGAGGGCTTCCCGGTACTGCTCGGCGTCGAAGGCCTGCTTCCCGGTATCGATCCTGGCATCTGCCGCTCCCTCCGCGATGGCGGGAAGGCAGGCCGCCAGGATGAGGGCCAAGGCTACTATGACGGATTTCCTATGCATCCACAGGCCTCCGCTTCATTATCGGCAGATATGACCCAAAACTCAAACCCCTGCCCCTTTGCGGCTGGCCCGGGCTCGCGCAACTTCTCCCGCGGGCGAGGGAGAGGAAAAGAAGGCCGAGCCCATGACGAAGACGTCGGCGCCCGAAGCGGCGCAGGCAGCGTAGGTCTGGGCATTGACGCCTCCGTCTATCGAGATGCGGTACGAAAAGCCGCCTTCTTCCCTGAGCCTGGCGAGGTCGCTGACCTTGCGGAGACAGGATGGGATGAGGGACTGTCCCCCGAAACCCGGGTTCACGGTCATCACGAGGACGAGGTCCACGAAGGCCAGTAGCTCGGAAATCGCCGAGACCGGCGTCGAGGGCACGAGGGATACGCCCGGCCTGGCGCCAAGGGAGCGGATCCGCTCGCAGAGACGGTGGGCGTGGACAACGCTCTCGATATGGAAGGTTATGTACTCCGGGCCGGCTCTGGCGAAGGAGTCTACGAGGCTGTCAGGCTCCACGGTCATGAGGTGCACGTCGAGGGGAAGACGGGTCCGGGGACGGAGATCGGCCACGACCTTTGGCCCGAAGGTGAGGTTGGGGACGAAGCGGCCGTCCATGACGTCGAGGTGGACCCAGTCGGCTCCGCTCGCTTCGATGTCAGCCACCGCCTTGCCGAGGTCCGCGAAGTCGGCCGACAGGATGGAGGGGGCAATGAGTAGGTCTTCCATGGCGGCGGATGATATCATATCCGGGGCCGGTGCGCCACAAGGAAATCATGGCGCCGAAACGGGTTATTTCTCTCGCTTTTCATGTCCGTGATTGACCAAGGCAGGCGCGATCGGATACTATGTCGGGAGTATTCGATCCGTCTAAACGAACGACAGCGGACAAGCATGGCCGAGCAGGAAACCGTATCCGTCATTGTATCGAACGCGTACGAGAGTCTCAGGTGCGTAGACCTCGCCGCGGCGATTGAACTCCTCGACCGCGCCCTGGCCGCGGACTATGAGCACCCCGAGGTGCTCTATGCCCTCAAATGCGCCAACTTCTGGAGCGAGCGGCTCGGCCGTCTCGATTCCATGTCCAACCCCTTCGAGCGCGGCGAGTACGTCATGGGACAATGGAAGGCTTTCTCCGCCTTCTCGGCGAAACTCGCGGGCGATTTCGAGCCGGCCCGCTATGCCTTCAAGCGTTTTGCCTTTTCCCTGGCCCTCCAATACTACAAGGCCCTTCCTCCGGAGGAAAACGAGTCCCACGAGGTCGAACTCGCCCTCAGGATGGGACGCTGCTTCAAGGGCTCCGGAGACTTCGATGCAGCCCTCAAGGCCCTCGAACCCGCAACGCGGGCCCGCAAGGACGACGCGGAGGTACTCGCCGAGCTCGCGGACACCTACGCCCTCTCCGGGGATGCCCGATCCTCCAAGGCCCTCTTCCGCGAGGCCTTCTACGTGGCGCCTCAGAGAATCGACCTCGACTTTCTCGAGTCGGAGATGGCCCGGCGCCTTATAGACCGCGTCGCCTCGCTGGGGTACTCTGGAATGGAGCTGGCCGAATGGATCCCGGTCTACGGGAACCTCCTCGGCGTCTTCTCGGTAAAAAGGGAGCTCAAGGCCGTCGAGGCCGGCAAGCTCCGGCAGTCCATATACCAGCTCGAGAACGAGCTCAAGGAGAACCAGGAATCGCGGGCGTCCCTCGTGCCACGGCTCATCAACCGCTATTTCTGGCTCATCGACTATTGCATGACCGCCAAGGAGGACAAGGCGAAGATCGACGAGATACTTCTCAAGATCCGCCTCCTCGATGTTTCGGTCTACAAGCAGTACATAGCCTAGAGAGGAGACCATATGTCCGAATCGCAGCTCGCCACGAAAGTCCAGGAGATGCTCAACGAGGAGAAGTGGACCCGCGCCGCGCTGGGAACCTACACCGTCTCGAACCTCAAGGAATTGGACGTCATCCTCGAGGAGGCCAATCGCGAGAAGGCCATAGACGAGATCAAGGCCCTGTGCGAGGAACACCTCACCCACACCAAGACGAGCATTGTCGCCCTCTATTTCACGGGCGTCATCGCCCTCATGCGCCAGCAGATCGACGACTCGGCCATGGTCGCCCTCATCGACCTCTTCGCCGACAACAAGAAGTGGGCGGTCGTCGAGTTCGTGTGCCAGCGCATGCTCGATTTCGGCGAGAACAAGACCGCCCTCCGCAGGCTTGCCGAGTGCTACGAGGCCGACGGCAGGCCGGACGACATGTACGCCACCTGGGAACGCCTTGTCCGCGTCGACTACGACGAGGCCGACATCGTCAAGGCCATAGCCGAGCGCAAGGAGAAGGCCGGCAAGGCGGAAGAAGCCCTCGACTACTACCGCAAGGCCCTCTACCGCTACATCAACAAGGGCCAGTTCGCCAGCGTCAAGGAGCTCTGGGCCAAGCTCGTCGAGTCCTGCCCCGAGGACATCGACTTCTTCCTCCATGTCCAGCGCAAGATCGCCAAGCAGATCTCCGACGACAAGGCCGCCGTCCTACTCCTCGACCTCTACAAGTACTACAAGGGCAAGGAGGACTGGTCCACCGCCCTCGATATCCTCAGGGTCGTCATCGACTACGACGACAAGAACCCCGCCCTCCGCAAGGAGGTCGTCGAGTGCTACAAGGGCAAGTACGCCGCGCACTCCCACCTCGAGGACTACATCCGCCTTTCGAACATCAGCCAGTCCTACCGCTCGATGCACGAGGCGATGGCCGACTTCGAGAAGCACATCGCCTTCGACACGGGCAGCTTCGTCTTCCATCGCACCTGGAACGTCGGGCGCATCGCGAGCGTCCAGGGCGACGACATCGTGATCGACTTCGCCAAGAGCCGTGGCCACAAGATGACCCTCAAGATGGCCATCGACAGCCTCACGACCCTCTCCAAGGACCACATCTGGGTCCTCAAGGCCGTATGGTCCAAGGACAAGCTCCGCGAGAAGATCAAGGGCGACATCCCCTGGGCCCTCCGCGTCCTCATCAAGAGCTTCGACAACCGGACCGACCTCAAGCGCATCAAGTCCGAGCTCGTGCCCGCCGTCCTCACGGCGAGCGAGTGGAATTCCTGGAGCGCCAAGGCCCGCGACATCCTCAAGACGGATCCGATGTTCGGCAACGCGCCCGACGCCATTGGCACCTTCATCGTCCGCGACAGGCCCCTCTCCTTCGAGGAGAAGCTCTACAACCAGTTCAAGGCCGAAAAGAGCTTTTTCGCACGCGTCCAGTGCCTCAGGGACTTCCTCGAGCACGGCGAGCCCGACTCCGAATACTTCAATGAGATGCTCGGCTTCTTCACCGGCTTCCTCCGCTCCTACCAGTCGGCCAACGAGCAGGTCGTCGCTTCCTACCTCTTCCTCAAGGAGCTCGCGGCCCGCCACAGCTTCCTGAAGGGATCGGTCACCGCGAACTTCGCCGAGCTCTTCGACGAGATCGAGGATGTGGTCACGACCTACGACTGCATCAAGGACAACGAGCTCAAGCGCTCCTTCCTCCAGCACGTCAGGAACTTCCTTCCCGACTGGGCCGATGTCTATGTCCGCCTCTTCCCCTACTGCCTCAACGCCTCGATGCTCGAGACCCTCGTCGAGACCGGCCACGAGGACAAGCTCAAGAAGATGGTCATCGACATCATCGAGAACTACCGCGACCACCGCGAAGCCTTCATCTGGGTCGTGAAGAACCTCCGCGAGGCCGCCTGGTTCAAGGAACTCGGCCTCTCCTACGAGAAGATCCTCATCACCCTCGTGCACATCCTCGACATCTCCTTCAAGGAGATCGAGAACCACCGCGACACGACCGAGAACCGGAAGGTCAACAAGCAGGTCCAGACCATCCTCTTCTCCGATGGCGCCCTCGAGAGCTTCCTCGCCGAGTCCGACGTCAACACGATCGAACGGGTCTATACCCTCGTCTCCGACGTGAAGGATCTCGATCCCGCCATCAAGATGCACCTCCGCCGCAAGATCACCGAACGCTTCCCCGACTTCAGGGTCTCGGGCGAGGAGGAAAAGACCGTCGTCTCGCGCGGCCTCATCGTCACCGCGGCGAAGTACCAGGAAAAGCAGAAGCTCCTCCAGGAGATCATGGAAGTCGAGGTCCCCGCGAACCAGAAGGAAATCGCCTTCGCCCTCTCCCTCGGAGACTTGCGGGAGAACGCCGAGTACAAGGCCGCGAAGGAGAAGCAGGACGAGCTCAACGCCCGCGTCGGCAAGCTCAAGAACGAGATCGAACGCGCCCAGCTCTTCGATCCCTCGACCGTGTCCGCGAACAAGATCTCCTTCGGCACCGCGGTCACGCTCAGGAATGAGCTCACGAGCCAGGACGAGGTCTACACGATCCTCGGCCCCTGGGAGTCCGAACCCTCGCTCAACATCATTTCCTACCTCTCGCCCCTCGGGAAGAAGCTCCTCAACCACAAGGCGGGCGAACATCTTTCCTTCATGATCCACGAGAGGAAATTCCAGTACGAGGTCGCCAAGATAGAGGTAGCGAAGATCTAGGGGCCCTTCGGGCTGCATCGTCGACCCGTCGCGGGCGTTGCCCGCGACGTTTTCCGGGAACGGCACAGATCGTCTTCCCAGCAGAGGCAAAAATGCGCAGCATCGAGAGAAAAAAGAGGTTTTTCCTTCCCCTTCTCGCCGCCTTCGTGCTGGCGATGGCCCTGCCTGCGAGCGCGGCCTCCGCCATCACCGAAGAAGGCGCCGCGAGCGACGTCATCGTCCTCCTCGATGTCTCGCAGAGCGTCCTGCCTTACTTCCACGACATCACCGACTACGTCGTGAGCTCGGTCGTCAAGGACTTCCTGAGGATAGGCGACTCCTTCCATCTCCTTTCCTTCGGCGAAGTGACGCAGGTCGAGATCAACCAGAAAATTTCCGGAGAGGAGGACGTGAGGTCCATCCTCGCCCGCCTCTACCTTCTCTATCCTCTTGCCCGTAACACCGACCTCATCGCCGCCTGCGATTACCTCTACCAGTACCTTGCCGACCTCCCTGAAAGCAGGGGCAAGGTCGTGGTCATCATCACGGATGGCGTGCAGAATCCTTCGGAAAAAAGCGCCAACTTCGGGCTCGATGCGGCTGCGGTCAAGACCCAGCTCGAGGCCATCGCGGCCCGCATACGGAGCAATGGCTGGCCCGTCTACATAATCAAGGTTCCGTTCTCGGCGGAAAGGGCTGCGGCCGAATCGAAGACGTCCACAGGCGCCGCCGCTTCCGGCGCCGCGACGGCTGCTGACGCCGCCACCGCCCAGGCGAACGCCACGGATGCCACCGCCGCCCTCGCCTCGGCCCTCAATTCCACGGTCACCGAGTACTCCACCGAGGACAAGGACAGCGTCGCCCGGACGAGCCTTTCGCTTCCCGTCGCTGAATTTCCCCAGGATCTCGGGAAAAAGGGCCTCAGCTTCAGTTTCCCGCTCGTGATCCGCAATACCGGCGATGGCGAGATCAATCTCGAGCTCCAGCACATTCTCGTGGACGGTTCGGACATCCTGCAGAAAAAGAACTTCCTCAGCCTCTCTCCCGGCAAGAGCGGCACGATGGACGTCCATGTCGCGCTTTCCCCTGATACACCCTCCGGTCCGACAAAGCTCCCCATCGAGCTATACTTCGCCGACGGTCTCAGGGTCAGCCCCTCGCATGCGACGCTTTCCTTTACCCTCGCGCCCAGTCCCTTTGCCAAGCTCTTCCGCTCGGGATCGACGGTCATCCTCTTCGTGCTCGTTTTCATCGTCGGCCTCGGAATCGTCCTCGCGGCCGTGATCTTCATCGTGAGGAAGGCTCCCCGCAGGGCGGCCGCTCCCGTCGTGGCCGCTGTCCGCGAGTCCGCCGACGAAGCACGCGAGCGCGACGAGGCGAGGAAGCGCGCAGCAACCACGGCGACCGGCGCCGCGGTTACCGCCGCAGCAGGTGCAAAGACCGGCGCGGCCGCTGCCGCCTCGACTGGAAAGACGCAGGCGACATCCGCCCAGGCAGCCGCCGTCGCGGCACAGGCCTCGCCCGCCGCCCTCGCGAAGGCCGGCCATGGCAAGATGAATCTCCAGGCCGAAGCGACCGCGTCGGGGCGCCCCGCCACGGGTCTTCCTGTCGCATCCGCTCCAGCGCCAGCCGGCTCCGTGCCCGCGCCCGCGTCTGCGTTGCCCGCAACAGCTTCTTCAGGCCAGGAGAAGGCGCCCGCTCCCATCCTCGCGACGAAGCCCGTCCAGTCGAAGGAAGCGGTTCGAGAAGCACGGGAAAAGGAACGCGCGGAACGAAAGCATGCCGCAGCGGTATCGAGCCAGACAGGCAGCCTGCGAATCGTACGGCCCGGCTCCATCGACCTCGAACTTCGCGTAGAAGGCCAGAATCCTTACATCGGTCGCAGGAATGTACACACCCTGCATGCGGGCTCTTCCGCCAGCATCGGAGGAGGAAGGAGCGAATTCCTCGTCTTCCTCGTGCCGGTACCCGCTCATGCCGCCGAGATCCGCTTCGACGGCGAACACTGCAGCTTCGTCCCGCTCAGGACCGAGCTCTTCCCGGAGATCCCCGGCACGATGGACGACTGCCTCGGCAAGGACATCGTCATGGTGTCGAAGAACGGCTACCGGCTCGTCCTCCGCTTCATGAAGTACGAAGCCCCTGCCAACCGGATCAACCGCCTCCTCCACTGCATCGAAACGCCGGGCCTCTTTTCCTCGGGAGATTGCTGAGCTCCCGACATCCGCTTATACGTCAAAAGCCGATGCCTGCAAAACGAAGAAGCGGCCCCGTGAACCTGGTTCACGGGGCCGCTTCCCGTCAGGGCTATCCGAAACGCGCGACGATCCCGTTGTACTGCGGCGCGCCCGATCGCGATCAGAAGGAAGCGAGTATCTCCGAGGCCCTCTTCCTGATGTAGTCCGAGGGGTCCTTCAAGGCAAGCTGCTCGAGCTCCGCCTTCACCTCCGGTCCCTTGTTCCTCCTGGCCCATTCGAGGCCGCCGACGCGGATGAGATAGTCCGAATCGGAGAAAAGGATCCGCGCGAGAGGCAGGGCCCAGGGAGTATCCGGCGAGTTTGCCACCTCACGCACGAAGGAGGTATAGAGGCTCCGGTCCTTTTCCTTCCCTTCTGCGGCGAGCCTTTCCTTGAGGGCATCGATGGAGGCAGGATCCTTCCTGAGAAGGAGGCCGAAGGCCAGGATCCTGAGCGTCGTATCGTTCTTCGAATCCGCGAGATAGGTCCTGAGGAAGGCGAAGCTCTCGCTGCCGCCGAGGTCGGCAAGGCTCTTCATGGCCTCGGTCTTGACCGCCTTCTCCGGGTCGTTCGAGGCCTTGTAGATGATGGCTGGCACGGCTTCGGCGAGCTTGAGCTTCGCGCAGGCCTTGCAGGCGGCTATCCTGACCAGGGCAACGGAGTCGCGTAACGCTCCCTGTATTGCCGCGAGGGCGTCGGCATCCCGGAAGGACGCGAGGGCGGCCACCGCCGAGGACCGGACATTGGGATCGTCGCCATTGGCGGCGGTCACAAGGCTCGGTATGGCAGCGGGATCGCCTATCTTGCCGAGGGCATCGCATGCGGTCATCCTGTTGGCCTTGCCCTGGAGGCCGTCCTCGGCGATCTTCCTGAGCTTCTCGACGGCCTTCCTGCTTCCGAGATCCCCGAGGGCGCGCATCGCGCTCTGCTTGAGATCGTCCGTTGCCGAGTCGGTTGCCATCCAGCCGAGGAGGAGGTCCTCCTCTTCAGGGCCGCCTGCCCGCCCGATGAGCTTGATGACGCCGGGCAGGAGCTTCTTGTCCTCGTCCTTCATGATCGCGGAAGCGTATTCCAGGGCGGCCTTCGAGCGGACCTGCGCGAGGTAGGACAGGGCCGATACGACGAGGGCCTGGTCATTGCGGTCGCGGGCGGCGACGACGTCCAGGGCGTCGGATTCGGCACCCTTCCACTCCAGACTGGAGAAGAAATCGAGGATCGATACCCTCAGCTTGCTGTTGCGCGACGAACGGAAGAGGGCAAGGATATCGTCGTTGAACTTGCCTTCCTTTTCGGAGTCGAGGAGCTTGAGGAGGTCGGTGATCTCGGACTCGATGCCGTAGCGCAGCGTATCCCGCCGCTTCGCGTCGCGTTCCGCGTCCGTGAGTTGCCCCGATGCCGCGCCTCCGGAAGGGGTGGCGACGGCGGTGCCCGCCGTGCCGGCTGAAGGCGCCGCCGCTGCCGAAGGCGCCGCCGCTGCCGCAGGCGCGGTCTGCGCCCCGACACCCAGGACCGGCCCGGCAAGCAGGGCGGCCAGGATCATCGCAATTGTTGCCTTTCCTGACAGTTTCATCTCGTCCCCTCCCCTATCCTCCTGGCTCCCAGGAAACGGGATTGCCAGGTGCCGTCGTCCAGGCTCGAGATCACCACGCCGGTCCGCGACCCCTCGGACATGGCGTGTATGAAGGAATCCCTTGAAAGGGCTATGCCGACGTGGTTCACGCCCTTTGCCGTGCCGAAGAGGAGTATATCACCTGGTTCCAGGTCGCCGTCCACCGGCTCGCCGTAGGATGCGAACCCCGAGCTTTTCCTCGGCAGCTCTCCCGATACGCCGGCAGCCCTGAGAACCGCGTTGACGAAGCCGGAGCAATCAACCCCGCGTTTCGAATGGCCGCCATAGCGGTAGGGACTGCCCCGCCAGTCCAGCGCCTCGGTCACGATGCTCATGCGGAGGAAGCCAGCATCGACCTCCGTCTTTCCTGACGGGCCTGCATGGCCGCCCGAACCCGAAGCGGCTATCGCGGCCGAGACCAGGAGGAGGGCCGCTAGCTCAATCCGGCGACGACGCATAGGTTACGAGGAAGTTCCTCTTGAATTCGGCAAAGGCCGACCTCTCTATGGACAGCCTGATCCCCGCCACGAGCCTGTTCAGGAAGTAGAGGTTGTGGTAGGTGGCGAGCATCGCATAAAGGATCTCCTGGGTCTTGTAGAGGTGCCGGAGGTAGGCGCGGCTATAGTGCCGGCATACCTTGCAGCCGCAGGTCGGATCGATGGGGCTGAAATCCTTTTCGTAGGCGGCCTTCTTTATGGTGAGAGGCCCCCGCGAGGTGAAGAGGAGGCCGTTGCGCGCCACCCTGGTCGGGAAGACGCAGTCGAAAAGGTCGATGCCGTTCTCCACTGCCTCGAGGATATATTCGGGCGTCCCAATGCCCATGAGGTAGCGCGGCTTGTCCTCGGGGAGAAGGAGGGAGGTCGAGGCGAGGAGGTCGGAGAAGACCTCGAAGGGCTCGCCGACTGAAAGGCCGCCTATCGCGACGCCGGGAAGGTCGAAGGAGAGGATCTCCTCCGCGCTCCGCTCGCGCAGGGCCTTGTCGAAGCCGCCCTGGACAATGCCGAAAAGCTCGCCGCGGTAGCCTTCCTCCCTCTCCGCGAGCCACCTCGTCCTGGCGCGCCTCGCCCATTCGGTCGTGAGCCTCAACGCGCTCCGTACGTCCTTGTCCTCCGCGCCCCAGGGACTGCAGACATCGAGCTGCATCTGGATGTCGCTGTTGAGGGCCGTCTGTACCTCGACCGCAACCTCTGGGGAAAGGAAATGGATGCTTCCGTCGATGTGCGAGCGGAACTTGACGCCTTCATCGGAGATTTTCCGGAAGGGCGCAAGGGAGAAGACCTGGAAGCCGCCCGAATCCGTGAGGAAGTTGCGCCGCCATCCGGTGAAGCCATGGAGGCCCCCCGCTTCCTTGATGATCTCGGGGCCGGGCCTGAGGAAAAGGTGGTAGGTATTCGCGAGGATGATGGGAAAGCCAATCTCCTCGAGATCGTCGGCCCTCATGGCCTTGACGGTCGCATTGGTGCCGACGGGCATGAAGGCAGGCGTGGGGACCCGTCCGTGGGGCAGGTCGACATACCCCGTCCTGGCCCTGGTGTTCGCGTCGCGGTGCTGCAAGGTAAATATGCTTCTGGTCGACATGTCTTCCTCTTCCGGGCAGGCCCTAGGTACGGGCATGCCTGAACATGACGAGGCCGAGGGCCCCGAAAATCGCGAGCGGCAGCCATGCCCCGAGGGCCGGCGGAATGACGCCGGTCCTGGCCATGAGCATGGTGATCATCTGGGTCACATAGTAGCCCGTGGCTACGAGGAGGCTGGAAAGGAGACTCATGAGGAGGACGTTCTTCCTGAAGCGTCCGCCCAGGGCCGCGGAGATGAAGATGACGATGAAGGGCGCGAAGGAGAAGGCGAAGCGCTTGTGGCGCTCGGCCAGGGCACCCTGATAGGGAAGCCCGGCGCGTTTCAGGAAGGCTACATGCACGGCAAGCTGGCTCACGGACATCTCGTTGGCGTCGAGCTTCTGGCTCCTGAAGGTGGAAGGCTCCTCGTCGAAGTCGGCGTTCGTATAACGGCCATAGGACGTCTCTGTCCAGGTTCCGCTGGAGTCGAGGACGAAGCGCCTGACTTGCGAGAGCTCCCAGCCCTTGCCGTCCCACCGCGCGGAGACAGCCTCGGTCCGGGCGACAGGCTCTCCCTGCGCGTCGCGCTCCACGATCGAGAGCCCCGAGAGGCCGAGGCTTGCGTCATCGTAGTACTCGGCGCGATATACGACTCGGCCGTCCTTCGCGATCACGGCGAGGTTCGAGTTGCTCAGGGAGACGTTCTGGCCAAGGAGGGAGCGGGAGTAGATGACCTTCTCCCGATAGCTCTTCAGCACGACGTTGTCCTGGAAGAAAAAGGCGGAGACCGAGAAAAGGAGGCCCAGCACCATGAGCGGGGCTACAAAGGACGCGAGGCTGTTGCCAGAGCAGAATACGGCCACGAGCTCGTTTCTCGCATAGAGCGATCCCAGCGTATAGGCAGTGGCGAAGAGAAGGGCCACGGGGAGGGCATAGGACAGGCAAGTCGGGGCATAGAGGATGATGACCTTCAGGATGGAGAGGGCCGGGACGTCGAGGGCGAGGTAGCGCCAGAGGGTTCCGAAGAGGTCGATGAGCTCGACGATGACCGTGAAAAAGACCATGGCTCCGAGGAAGAAGGGAAGGAAGAGGCGAAGCGCATAGGACCAGAAGGTCCACGGGCGCAGGAAGGGCGCTTTCATCCTAGTAGGCCAGCTTTCCCGTCAGCCACAGCGCGACGCCGCAGGCGAGGACGAAGGCATTGGGCCCCCACATGGACCAGAAGGGAGACCATCCCAGCCTCGTGCCAAGGGTCGATCCTCCAAGAAGCAGGGCCCAGTAGGCTACGGCCACGAGGAGGCCAAGGCCGAAACCGACCGATCGCCCCGATTTTCGCGCCATAAGGCCGAGGGGGAAAGCCAGTATCACGAAACAGATGGCTCCGGCCGGTATGGCGAATTTCTTGTAGTACTCGAGCTTGTAGATCTGGATGCTCCGATCCTGCCTCGGGCGCTGGATTAGCTCCCTGTACCTTGCAAGGGCCGGCTCGACCCTGGCTCGTGCCGGCTGCCAGGGAAGACCATCCGCGACGGCCTGCCCGTATTCGCCTTCCAGGACTTCCCTCGCATCGGCGGCCTGCTCGTCGAGCTCGCCATTCCTTTCCTCGAAGGCCTTCTCCTTGACCGCAATGGAGCGGCCAAGGTCGAGCGAGCTCATCTCGTAGGGGCCTATGACGGTCGAGGCCGCGCCACCCTCCGAAAGACTGATCCGGTAATCCATCTCGCCACAGGTGGAATAATCGACGCGGTCTCCGTTGCCGGCCGACAGGCTCTGGATCCAGACATTACGCAACCTGAGGACAACCGCGTTGCCACCGCCATCGCTCAACTCCGCGCTTTTAGCGGAGATAATGCGATCGCTCTCCCCCTCTCCCTTGTCGAAGATGAGGACGTCCTCGACGATGCTTCCCTTCACGTCTCCGGTCACGATGGTGACGCCCTTGTAGTTCCTCGACGACCAGGGCTTGAGCTCGACCGCAGGAGAGGACACGATGAGCGACCTGTAGAGCTTGCCGTACTGGATGCTCGCAAGAGGGAGGAAGCACTCGTTCATGGTGAAGGACACGAGGGAGAACACGATGCCGAGTATGGCGAAGGGCACGAAGACCTTGCGCGCTGGAATGCCGGCTGCCTGCATGACCAGGAACTCGTTGTCCGAGCTCATCCTGCCCGCCGACATGAGGGCCCCCACAAGGGCTGCGAAGGGAAAAGCCATGGCGATTTCCGACGGTACGGCATAGAGGAGGAGGAGGAGGACGTCGACGAAGGGGGCCCGCCTCGAGAGTATGTCCTCGGCCATGAGGAGGAGCTGGTTCACGAAGAAGACGACGAAGAAGAAAAGGAAGGCAACGGCGAAGGAGAGGGCGAATTCCCTGAGGATGTAGCCGTACAGGGTGCGCGGACTCGCCGCCCTGGCTTCGCCGTTCCGCAAGGCCATGGCTAGCGTCCCGTCGAGCCGAATCCGCCGGAACCGCGATCGGTTTCGCCTATCGCGTCCGCCTCCGTGAACAGCGCCCGCGCCACGGGAGCGACGACCATCTGCGCTATGCGTTCGCCGGGCTCGATCCTGACTTCCTCGGCGCCGAGGTTCACGAGTATGACCTTGACCTCACCGCGATAGTCGGAGTCGATGGTCCCGGGGGTGTTGAGGCAGGTCACGCCGCTCGAAAGCGCGAGGCCCGACCTCGGACGGATCTGCGCTTCCCATCCTGGCGGAAGCTCCAGCCTGAGGCCCGTCGGAACGGCGGCCCTGGCTCCGGGCTCGAGGAAGAGAGGCTCCTCGAGGAAGGCCCTGAGGTCGGCGCCTGCCGCGCCTTCGGTCCGGTATTCGGGCAGCGCCGCCCCCGGCGCGACGGTGCACCGCAGCCTGACCTCATCCATGCAGACCTCCCTGATTCTTGCCGCTCCGCGCGGCGCCTGCCATGCCGGCGCCGGGCCCGCTTGAAGCGCTCGGTGTCGCCATCGATCCCTCCGCCTCGAGGCATCCCATCGCGCGCTCCACGCCCACCGACCTGCGTCCGTAAGCGAAACGCGCCCTCGCGGCTCCGGCAAAGAGCCTTTCGGTGAAGGCGTCCACGTCCGCCTTCCTCACGGCGAGGATACGCGCCCTCGTCTCCTCGTCACCGAGGACGAAGCCGTTGCAGAGCTGCTGGCGGGCGAGCCTCTTCATGCGGTATTCGGGATCCTCGAGGGCGAGCTCGAAGGAGCCCTCGATGCGCGATATCGATTCTGCGACTTCCTCCTCGGAGAGGAAGCCTTCGTTGCCCGTGGCCAGCCTGTCGATCTGGCCGTCCAGCGCTTCGAGGAGGCGGGGAAAAAGCTTCGCCGAGGAGCTTGCCTGGGCGAGCCAGAGCCCGATGCCGCGCTCGACCGAGAATGTCGAGTATACCGAATAGCAGAGGCCCCTCTTTTCGCGGAGATCCTGGAAGAGCCTCGAGCTAACCGATTCTCCGAGGGCGCCGTTGAGGACGGACAGGACATAGTAATCGTCCGGCGAATAGGGACCCGGTATCGGCATGGCCTCATAGAGGTAGACCTGGCTTGTCGGGGCGGCGAGGAAGGAATGGCAGGCGGTGAAGGATGGTGCCGCTCCGGGGAGAAGCTGCGGAAGAGCCTCGGTGCGTGCAGGCAGCGAGGCGAGGCAGCGATCGAGCTCGTCAGCGAGGTTTCCGCCCTCGGTAGGCCCCGAGGCGCTCACGACGAGGCGGGACGGATCCAGCATCCTCTTATAGAAATCGTATAAAGCGTCACGCGTCGTGGCCTCGGCGTCCTCGACCTCTCCGGCGATCTTCCACGCGAGGGGGCTGCCGGGCCAGATCCTCTCGATGAATGCGTCGTGCGAGGCCTCCTCGGGATCGTCGCCCGAGGCAAGGATCTCGCTCACGATGACGGTCTTTTCCCGCTCGAATTCATCGTCAGGGAAGGTCGCGCCAAGGACGAGGTCGGTGAGGATGTCGACAGCCAGGCGCCAGTGCGGCGCCGGCACGATGCAGTAGAAGCAGAGGGTGTCGCGCTCGGTGAAGGCGTTGAGGTAGCCGCCAACGCGGTCCACCTCGCGCGCGAAGTCCTGGGCGCTCCTTCTCGAGCTGCCCTTGAAGACCATGTGCTCGACGAAGTGCACGAATCCCCGCTCGGCTTTCGTCTCGTGGCGCGAACCGAGGGGGAACCAGAACCCGAGGGCGAAGGACCGCGCCCCCCGGGCGGCCTCCTCGAGGAGGAGACCGCCGCGGGGCAGTGCGATCGGCTGGATCATCTAGCGCCTCCGCGGGCCGTCTCTCCGATCATCCCGGGAATAGCCGTCGCGCGGGCGGCTGTCCCTGCGGGAATCGTCGCGGCGCGCGGACTCGCTCCGCTCCTCGCGGTTCATGTCCGAAGCGACGTTGCCGTTCTCGTCGAGGGCGTCGGCGAGGGCGAGGTTGAGGCGGCCGAGGCGGTCGACCTCGAGGAGCTTGACCTTCACCTTGTCGCCCTCATGGACGACATCCGTGACCTTCTCGACACGCGTCTTCGAGAGGCGCGATATGTGGCAGAGGCCTTCCTTGCCGGGGAGGATCTCGATGAAGGCGCCAAAATCCATGATGCGCTTCACGGTGCCGTCGTAGATGCGGCCGACCTCGGGGTCTTCCGCGATGCCGAGGACGGCGTCCTTGGCGTCATAGGCGGCCTTCTGGTTCTTGCCGTAGATGGTGACCGAGCCGTCGTCGTCCACATTGATCTGGACGCCGTAGGTCTCGCAGAGGGCCTTGATGTTCTTGCCGCCGGGCCCGATGATTGCGCCGATCTTGTCGACGTCGATCCTGAGCGAGACGATCTTGGGCGCGTACTCGGAGATCTCCTCCGCCGGGGCGGGCATGGCCTGCTCCATGATGCCGAGGATGTGCATCCTGCCGCGCTTGGCCTGCTGGAGGGCCTTGGTGAGGATCTCCGTGGAAACGCCGGCGATCTTGATGTCCATCTGGAAGCCGGTGATGCCGTCCTTCGAGCCCGCGACCTTGAAGTCCATGTCGCCGAGGTGGTCCTCGTCGCCGAGGATATCCGAAAGGATCGCATATCGCTCGTAGTGGTCGCCCTCGGTGATGAGGCCCATCGCGATGCCCGCGACCGGCTTCTTGAGGGGCACGCCCGCCTGGAGGAGGGAGAGGACGCCGCCGCAGATCGAGGCCATGGACGAGGAGCCGTTCGACTCGAGGATCTCGGAGACGACGCGGATGGTGTAGGGGAATTTCTCCTTGGAGGGGAGGACCTTGAGGATGGACCTGCGCGCGAGGTTGCCGTGGCCGATCTCGCGGCGGCCGGTGCCGAGGCGGCCGACCTCGCCGACGGAGAAGGGCGGGAAGTTGTAGTGGAGCATGAAGCGCTCGCGGCGGTCGCCCTCGATGTCGTCGAAGATCTGCTCGTCAAAGACGGTGCCGAGGGTGGTGACCGCGAGGGACTGGGTCTCGCCGCGGGTGAAGAGGGCCGAGCCATGGGTCCTCGGGAGGACGCCGACCTCGCAGGTGATGGGCCGGATGTCCTCGAGGCCGCGTCCGTCGACGCGCACGCTGCGGTCGAGGATGGCGCTGCGGAGGATGTGGTACTGGAGGTCCTCCATGAGGGCGTCGAAGAGCTTCTTCTGGATGTCGTCGGTAAGGGCGTCGGCGAACTTCTCGCGCACCTGCCTGATGGCGGCGGCGACGGCGTTCTGGCGCTCCTGCTTGACCTTCGTGAAGAGGGCCTTGGAGAGGAGCTCCCTGCCGTAGGCCTCGATCTCCGCCTTGCGGTTGAGCTCGACCTTGAGGGGCGCGAGGGGAAGCTTCTCCTTGCCGGCGATCTTGCGCAGCTCGCAGATGAGGGCGCAGATCTCGGCGATGGGTTTCTTGGCCACCTCGATGGCGCCGAGCATCTCCTCCTCGGAGGCTTCCTCGGCGTCGCCCTCGACCATGGTGATGCCTTCGGCCGTGCCCGCGACCACGATCTCGAGCTTGGCCTTGTTGATCTGGTCGTAGGTCGGGTTGACGAGGTACTCGCCGTCTACGAGGCAGACGCGGACGGCCGCGATGGGGCCGTTGAAGGGGATGTCGGAGATGTGGACCGCGGCGCTCGCGGCGATGACGCCGAGGATGTCGGGCGGATTCACGAGGTCGGTGGAGATGCAGGTCGGGACGACCTGGATCTCGCGGCCGAAGGCCTTGTCGAAGAGGGGCCTCATGGGCCGGTCGATGATGCGCGACACGAGGATCTCGCGGTCCTTCGGGCGCGTCTCGCGCTTGATGAAGCCGCCGGGGATCTTGCCCGCGGCATAGTACTTCTCGTTGTACTCCACGGTGAGGGGAACGAAGTCGAGGCCTTCCGTCGCGCTCGAGGCGCAGCAGACGGTCGCGATGACGGCCGAGCCGCCGAGCTGGGCGAAGACCGCGCCGTTGGCCTGCTTGGCCATGCGGCCGGTCTCGAGGGTGAGTTCCTCGCCGCCGATCTTATACGAAAGCTTGTGTACCATATCTACCTTCCTGGAAAC
>Ga0209098_1001514_pt1 | contig 22163 bp, 35 predicted proteins | sample AD_JPNHW1_MetaG_FD_184429 | JGI IMG/M metagenome (GOLD analysis project Ga0209098, IMG submission 184429) | Active sludge microbial communities of municipal wastewater-treating anaerobic digesters from Japan - AD_JPNHW1_MetaG (SPAdes) (version 2) | ecosystem: Engineered > Bioreactor > Anaerobic...
AGAGCTTCGAGGTAAAGAATAGCAATATAACTGATGCTTCATGGGGCAATTTTGTTGCTATATTAAAATATAAAGCTGAAAATGCTAATAGTTTAATAATTGAAGTTAATCCAAGGAACACGTCTTTGACGTGTTCCCATTGTGGTAAAATAAAAGAAACGCTGACATTGAAAGATCGAACATTTAAATGCGAAGCCTGCGGCTTCGAAATGGATAGAGATCAAAATGCAGCTATAAATATAAAACGGGCCGGAACGGCCCTTATGATGGCGGCAAAGCCGCTGTTTTAGAAATTTCTTTCTTTAAAAAAAAATAGTTCACATCCCTCTTCACTTCATCCCGCCCCTTTACAGCTTCCTTTACCATCTCTCTTATCTTCTTTTCCATTTTCTTTTTCTCCTTAAACAAAATAGAGAGATATTTCACCTCTCTATATATTGTCTATTTCTAATTGCCAACAATAATAAATTAATTATAACCATTTATCATTGTATTTAAATGCCAGCAAAATAAATAAATAAATAAATAAATAATATCCATTTATTATTGCATATTAAATAAATTATATCCATTTGCTATTATATCAAATATAATTCATTCTATATCTTTTACCATTTCCGTTATCGCTTTATTCAATTTCCTCACCTCTTCTTTCGCCCCCAATATCATCCCCCATTTACCTTCTCCTCCTTCACCATATATCTCTTCTTTCATACAATCTGCCACATACTTATTCGTTAATTCATCTATGCTATCTTGCAATTTATTAATCTCCCTCATCACCTCTATTATTTCCTTATTCATCTCTCCCTCGCTCCCCTATATTCAATATCCCCCATATCTTCCCAGCTAATCCAATCGTTATACTCTTCCGAGCTACTTCCCCTAAATGCATTATAACCTTCTCAAATCCATATTCATCCGTCATCGCCTTCAATCCATCATATAGATTTCCTATTATAACAAACTCCGGCCGCTTTACATAATTTATATTATTCTTTTTCATAACCCTATTTATATATCATTCCCTCAAAATCAATCAATACATCATCATTTTATTATAATCGCTCTTTTCAAAAGGTACATAACATGAATATTACTAAACTCGCTAACGCTATCTCTATCTTTGCTAATTTCGCCGACGATAATGATGATTATGTCTCCATCAATCATGATGATCCCCCTTTCGATAATTCCCTTAATGCCCCCTTTAATGATAACCTAGACCCCGATCAATTTGTCAACACCTTCCTCTCCTTGCCCCATGATCAACAAAAATCCATTTTCAATCAATTATCCAATCACTTCATCAATGAACCCTCTATTGATAATGATGACCTCAATCTTAATGACGATGACCTCAATGACGATGATGACCTCGATCTCAATAATATATCCAATATATCCGACGATGACCTCGATCCAAATTCTTTGCCCGGCGATGAACCCTTTATCGACGATTCTAATCTCGATGATGACCTCAATCTCGATGATAATTCCAACCTCGATGATGACCTCGATTCTGACCCATCTTTCGATGATGAATAATTTCCCCTCTTATAAATATCCCAATAATTAATTTTGTTATTATCTATTATAATAAAATTGTTAAATAATCATCAAAAAATATTATGCTTTTATAAAACCTCCATCTCAATATCCTCGCATATTTATAAACAACCACCCAAAAGGTAATTATGCTCGCTCTATTTAATGCCCTAGATAAATTCGCTTCCCTCGTCAATTCTATTAATAAAAATGCCGATATCTATTCCTTCCTCGCTGAAAAATACCAAAACTATTCCGCCGCCCCCTCCAATTCTAAAAATGTTAACCTAAATAATATCCCCAACCATAATAACAATTTCAATTCCGATAATAATATTAATATCGATATTGATGATGATATTGATAATGATATTGATGATAATGATATTGATGATGTTGTTGTTTCTGATAATAATGATAACCTTATTAATAATCACTCCCATAATCACTTCATCCAATATGATGATGATACCTCCTCTGTCTATGCTGACCCCTCCTCTAATTCCAATTTCCTCGACTCTATCGCCGATTCCCCAGATCCTAACCCCTCTGACTCATATCGAATTCGTGAATTCCTAAAACATAGATAATTACTTCAAATTATTTCAATCTCATTTTTCCCAATGTTTTAATTATGTTTTTCGATTAAGTATAACCCCCTTTTTCCCCAGCAATTTTCAATATATTTTTTTCCCAGCTAAAATACAATAAATTACCTCATTTTAATTCTTTAATTTAATTAACTCTTTTTTCTCCCCAGCTATAATAAAAATAAAATACTCAAATTCTTTTAATCTCCCCAATAATAAAAATATAAGATGTAAAAATTATATAAATACATTTCTTTAATCATCCCTATATCTATAATATAAGATGTATGTAATATATCTTATAGTCTTTAAAAACTATTATAACCATATATCTCTCTCTCTATTATATCTATTCTTATTTAATATATATTTCTTTGTACCTATGGTTATTTTCCTAATGTTTATTAAGACTATTATTCTATCTACCATAATTGTCTAAATAATATCAACTCATCTAATTTCATAATCAGTATTTGCTTAGTCTATACTATTATAAAAATACCCATTTGTATTTCTACTATATACCAAATACCCCATTACTATTTTTATTATCTCTCTTTACTATATATTCTTATCTAAATCTATTTTTTTTATCGTGCTTACTTTTCAAAAATTGTATTTCTACTATATACCAAATACCTCATAAATAAACTTTTACTTAATGCTTCGTATATGTAGTGTGAAATTAGATTATAATTATGATATGAATAAAAGGTTTGTAGAATGACCATGAAACTATTATAAAGATAATTATGAATTGTTGTATAAGATGATTATGAAGATGGTTATAGAATGATTGTGAATTGTTGTATAAGATGATTGTAAGATGGTTATGAAAATAATTGTGGATTGTTGTATGAATGGTTATAAGATGATTGTATTAGATTGTTATAAGATGATTATGAAGATGGTTATGAAGATGATTATAGAATGGTTATGAAGATGGTTATGAAGATGGTTATAGAATGGTTATGAAGATGATTATGAAGATGATTATGAAGATGATTATAGAATGGTTATGAAGATGGTTATGAAGATGATTATGAAGATGATTATAGAATGGTTATGAAGATGGTTATGAAGATGGTTATGAAGATGGTTATGAAGATGATTATGAAGATGATTATGAAGATGATTATAGAATGGTTATGAAGATGGTTATGAAGATGATTATAGAATGGTTATAGAATGGTTATGAAGATGGTTATGAAGATGATTATGAAGATGATTATAGAATGGTTATGAAGATGGTTATGAAGATGGTTATGAAGATGATTATGAAGATGATTATGAAGATGATTATAGAATGGTTATGAAGATGGTTATGAAGATGATTATAGAATGGTTATAGAATGGTTATGAAGATGGTTATTTAAAATTGTATTTCTGCTATATACTTAAAAGTTCATTTTAGGTCCCCAGCGGTTGACTGCTGGGGTGATCGGCTGGCGGGGCTGTCATATGATATGGCTTGCCGTTGCTAGCATATAATTCTTATCTTATGCGAGGCTAACAAGTGCATTGTATTATATCATCATATAATGTAATATAATGCAATGACAATATATTGTCACATAATGTGTTATAGTGTATTATATTATTAGTTAATCCTTTTATATTATCCAGCTTTAACAAGTGGTGCAATCATATCGTGACAATTCACTAGCTAATCGCTTAAACCGCTTTTCACTTGCTTATTGTTGCGATAGCTCATGCTATAGTTTAATCATGAAGGGGAGGCGATGAGCTATCGCTCATTACCTATTATCTCACATAGTGAGCAGTGATTGATATCAACCGCTTACTATGTGAGATAATACAACGCGCCACATAATGCATTACATAACGCGCGTTTAATGCCCCTATTAGATAGGGTTAATATATCTATTAGCCAGGGTTAATATATCTATTAACTCGTTCAATGTGGGTATTAACCCCTTATATAGATCGGAGTAATAGGCCGATTAGTATAAAGGGTTAATTCCCCTATTGAAAGGGGTAAAGGGCAATTACGCCCTATAGGAGAGTATTATGAATAATTCCAATTCCAACTCTAGCAATTTCAACAGCCCTATTACTGGACTGTTCTTGCAATCTTTGATGGAAAGTCCTAACAACCTTGTTAGGGCAGCAGCCCTGGTCATTACATCGGAAACCTGCCATGGGGCAGGCGTTAAGCAAATTCGGGACTATTGCGCCGCCGTATTGGCGGCGTATCCCGTAAAGGCCGAAAGGCCCGCACTGCACAATCTGTTCGAAGTGATTGAGACGGTTCACAATCACTTTCAAAAGGAGTCCCAGGGCCAAGATATCGGGGCAATAGATGCCCCTCAAAAGAAGTATTTAGCACCGCCAGAGATACTGGCGGCTTGCCGCCAATCTGCCTTTGAGAAAGGGCAGCAATTGTCTGCCCAATTCACCTTCGGGTGGAAAGGCGCGCGAGTGAAGTGCCTTTCTTGGAATGCCAAGAAAGGAGAAATGTGGGTAGATATACCTATCTCTTGATATAGATAGCGAGCGCAAGCAAATGCTTGCGCTCGCGTAATATGGGTATAAGCTATAAAGTTTATATTCATATTACGCGGGCGTAACATAGTGTTATGCACGTGTATAAGCCTTTAAATAGGTTTCTCACTATAACCTATAAAAAGTGATAAGACAATGAAGTCTATCGCCTCCACCACGAATTCCGCCCCCACCGCCCCTACCACGAATTTTGAGGCTCGTGTAATGAGCCTTATGAATAAATACAACAATAACAACAAGGGTAATAAGCGAAATTACCCTTCCAATGTTATTAAAGAACTGGAAAAAATTGGGTGCACAATTGCACCCGTTGCTTACTGGCAAAGCGCTCTCTGGGCTGTGAAAGCCAACGGGCTTTGGTTAGGCACCCTCACCCGTTATTACGATGGAAAGGACCTATGGGCCTTTCAGACAATGGAGGATGGGGAGACTTGGGACAATGAAGATCAAGATCATTTTCCCATTGGCTGCCCTCCAAGCAAGAAAGCGCAGCATCAACTGCGCGTGATAATACGCGCAACAAGGCGTGCAGAATTAGAAAACTATTTAGCCAATAAGGCTAGAAAGGAGGAGAAGTAATTCAAAGAAACAATTGGAATGAGACGTACCCCTCAATGGCAGCGTGATGTAGCGTAACATATAAGGCTTTTGGGGAGTTGATTCTTTCCAGATTCAACTCCCCATTCTCCCTATATGTATAATAGCAGTTGGATTATATATATAGGGAGAATTACACATAGTGTGTAATTCTCATTTTATCTCTAAAACGTTCTCCCTAATCGTATAAAAGGGTTATGATCATGAATAAGTCTACTTCTTCCAATGTTTCTTCCAATGTTTCTTCCAATGTTTCTTCTAACCAATTGGAAAAACAATTGGAAGCCGCCATTACGCGGTTTAATTCGTTTGCGAAAGATGACCGAATTATGCAGATGGATGGATACGCAGAGAAGGTAGCTGCGATGCATTCATCGTTGAAAGCTGTAAAAGGTTATCTTTGGGATATGGAAGTTATTCGGATAGTTGGAAACGGGTGCGAATACTGTGTGTTTGAAAAGTTAGCAGGATTTAGGGGCGGGTATTATAAGAAAGTACCAAACTCGTTAAAAATAACTTATACCAAACCTCAAAGGATAAAGAGAAAGAACCTGTTCCGGCCAAGGCCAGAACAGGAACCTGTTCTACAGGCTCCCGTAAAACAGGTTCGACCCGAAGATTTCGGGTATAAAATAACAATGTTATAAACCGAGCCAAAGGCTTTTATGGAATTGAGCCCATAATCAATTCCATATTCTCTATATGTATATAAGCGATTGTTTATATGCATATAGAGAATTGTATATAGTGTACAATTCTAAAATGAGTTATACTTTATCTCATAAAAAGTATTAAGAAAATGAAAAAGACATTTGCATGTTCAGTTCCTTCCGTTGTTTCCGCCGTTTCAACAAGAAACTTTGAAGCCCAAGTGCTGAGCATTATAGGAAAGCACAATAAAGATGGACAAGCAAGGCGAGTTTATCCACAAGAAACAATTGAGCGCCTGAAAGCGCTTGGCTGTACTGTTAGATACATTGCTCCATGGGACTGGAAACATGAGACCATTACAGCAAATGGTTTATGGTTAGCAACATTGACCAGGTATTATGATGGGGGGAGGATATGGGCATTCCAAACTATAGAGGATGGAGAGAATTGGGATAATAATTCCTACCGTCCTGACGGCTGCCCTCCAAGTAAAAAGAAACAACATGAAGCGCGCAATGATTTGCGCGCTTCTAGACGGATAAAGTTGAAGTATCTTATGGCCCTCAAGGCCATAAGAAAGAAGCTGGAGTGGGAGGAAGGAGCAAAAAGCATAGAGGGGAGTCGGAGAACTCCTCAGTGGAAGCGTGATATAATGTAGAAAAATGGCTTTTGGGAAGTTGAGCCATAATCAATTCCCCATTCCAATTATATATACAAGTTTATAATTTGTGTATATAATTGGAATATATATTGTGTATATTCCTGAAAGGAAGATTGTTATGAAGGTTATGAAGGCTATGAAATCCATTGTTGTTTTTGCTATTCTTTCTATTTCTATTTGCGCTTGTGCGCATGAAAACAGCGGTCGGGCAGATTACCCGACTCGCACTCGTCACGCGGTCGAACAGACGGCTGATGACGCACAGGAATCAACTTATTCTCTTTATGAGGAGAATAAAGAATGGGTAAAGGAAAAGGCTGCGCAAGCAGCCGATACAGTTGTGGACTACACGGCTGCGGGGGTAGCCAAAGCTACCCAATTGAAGGAAGATTTTAAGAGGAAGGTAGAAAAGTATAGTAACAAGTAATAACATTTCATATGGCTTTTTGGGAGATTGAGCCAACCATTCTAAATCAATTTCCCATCCCTATATATACAAACAATTATATTAACTATTTTAGTTTGTATATATAGGGTTATATCTCCTTAACTTCTTTAAACCACACCACTCATATTCTCTTCTTAAAATTTCTATAACCTTTTATCCTTTTCTTTTCCTACCTTTAAACCTGCATTCGTATAATCGTTTATATAATTTATTTAATTCAGCCACATCTAAATGTGACTAAATTATTTAAAGATGCGTTTAAAACGATTGTACAAAATGCCCTTTATTTACCGAGGAATATAAATTAAAAAACTATTTCAATTTAATAAATTATCACATACATATAATTACATTGTGCGTATATGATAGTTTATTAATCTTACATACATTGTGTGTATATGTAAGATTTAGATAAGAATAAATGGGGTTTTGAGTATATAGTAGAAACACTTTTTTACCCCGTTTGACGTGTATTCTTTTATCCTACACACTATAAAATAAGGGGTTTTTGAAACTAGGTACAAGAGTAATTTAACCCCCTGTTAAAAGTTCATTTATTAAAAGTTAATAAGAAGGGAGTGGGTGGCTATATTGGGACGATGAAGGGAGGTATTTCATATTCGAAGAATGTATATAAAGAATTATGTATATTATTCGAATATGGAATGGATGTTTTATTCATTCCAAAAGGAAGGAAAGCAAAATGAATACGAATACATATACGGCAGAAAACCTATTGACGGCGCACCACAAAGATGAAGCTTATAGTTTCATGAGAAGGGGTATTGGGGCAGTTCAAACTTTTTCTTTGGTTGGGAAGAAAGTGTTGTTACGTAATTGGGATAGCAGTTTAGACTGGGTGTATATTGTGTGTATACATATTGGCGAGGTAATTGGAGAGGAGGTTGTGACGGTTTTATATGATACGGACAATCAAGTTCAAACAATGGATTTAGCATTCTTAACAAATTCAATAGAGGAAATATATGAGCCTGATAGGTTAGGTATAAAAAGTATTTGGTAGAACAAACTATATACCAGCCTTAAATGGAATTTATAAGAAGTTTTTATAAACCAGGTTCGATTCCTGGATAAGGCACTCTCATATAATATCATGGTGATGTTATGTGGGATTTCATTGTGTGTTTGTGTTTGGAGGATATTATGGCTATTTCTATTAATTATCGTTCGGTGCTCGCTGCTTCCGTTGCTGCTAACCTGAGTGCAGAGCAAGTTCGCACGAAGTTCCGTCCAGGAGGAAAGGAGAATATGGCAAAAGCCATGAAGGAAATTGTTGATGAATTGAAAGGGACGAATAACCCTGTTGCGCAGGCGGTTGTAAATATGGCGCAAGCAATTGTTGCACCGCCTGCAACAGTTGAAAAGGCGGCCATTGCACTGCCTTGGTGGCAGGTTGGGCAAGCGCAAGCAATTGCGGAGGTTGCGCCGCCTGCTATGCGTGTGCAACAGACTGCCGTGCCTGTCAAGGAATATCAAGGGCAAGTGGAATTCATTAAGAATGATCCACAGCCATTGACGAAACAGCCTGTAAAGACGGCAAAGAATAATTCACAAGCGGTTTCACAGGTTGTTTCACTGGATGATGAAGAATCTATTCTTGAGGGTCAGACGGCAGCGACTGAAAAGACTGCTGTTGAGGTTGTTCCGCAATTTGCAAATGACCGTGGTATTTTCCACGTTATGCTCATTGAGGATGATAAGGGTAAGAATTATCAACTCCAGTGCTTGTTCAATGGGCACTGGAATACGGTAATGTCAACTCGCATGTATTTCATGCGAATGAATGCCATCAACATTTTCAATAGGGCGTCGCAAGCATTTGCGACAGCCAAGAGCAATTGTCAATTCACTTGCAAATTGGGAGAAAAGCCAATGACATTCTTTTGGATGCCAAAGGCTGATAATCCCCGCGTTGTATTGGCAAAGAAGGGTACGAATAAGAAAGGAGAAGCTGTGAACGTACCTGGAAAGCATTTCATTTCATATAAGCAAGCGACCGGCTATTTCAAGTCGGTTATGGAACAGTTTGAAGCGATTGAATGCTGCAAGCAGTCAATTGCGTGAATCAACAATATAACTTGCATAAGAAAGGAAGTTAAGAAATAGATAGCGCCCATAATCAATTATATAATCACTATATATGATTATGGGCGTCAACCTATTCCTTAATTTATAAATGTTTTTGAACTTGATTAATCCAATAATCAATTTCATATTCCAACTATGTATATAAACATTGTATATGCTTGTATATATAGTTGGAATAGATAACTATAAACAGTTTGTCTATTTCATTGTAATATGGCTTTCGGGAAATTGAGCCAACTAATCTAAATCAATTCCCCCCCTTTCTAATATATATGAGTTTTATATTCATTTATATTAGAAAGGGGAACAACATATATAGATGATTATATTATCTATATATTGTTTTGTTTGAATTGCGCAACATATTCTCCTTCTAAATATGTATATAAAACCTTGTATATATATTTAGAAATAGAACCTTGTAAGATTGTTTTTAGTTGCTCGATTCAAAACAAAAAAACATTCTTATAAATCTTTTCCATGTTTGTTCCACACCCTCAAAATGAACTTTTGTGTATAGCGTAAAATACAAAATAAGATGTAATACGTTATACTACATATGGTCTTTTATTAGAAATAAATTGATGGTACAAGGGTAATTTAACCCCTATATAAAGTGACACTAAAAAGGGGTTTTGAAACATTAGTGGGATATGACATATAGGGTAATGTATGTTCGAATTATATAAATGACGAGGGTTGTTTATATAATTGGGATATACATTGTGTATATTCTTACAAGGAGAGTTTACATGTTTGAAACGATTATTGACCGCAATTCAGCTGAATATTCACGACGTTTTAATGAAAAGAAAAATGAAAATAGTTATGAATATAAGAGAGACTTGAGTATGTTGAATTGTGTAGTAGAGGAGTTGGAAAATGTAATAAAAGATTTCCCGTCTTTTTCGTTTGAGAAATTTATGAATATGACTAAATATGCGCGTTATGTTGATGCGCAGCAAAATCATATTGAAACTGTGAGAATAATGGGTGATTTTCAAAGGCAGTTTCAACATCCTGAATATTACGTTGTGATTGCATATACATTAACAAAGAAAGAGGGTGACAAGATGGGTACTTTGTTTGTAGAGGGTATCAGCATTGAAACCAGACGCGATTATTTACAACAAATAAAAAACGATTTGATTCGATTTAGAATCTCTGTAAAAGATTAAGAGGTAAGGGCTTTTATGGAATTGAGCCCATAATCAATTCCATATCCTTTATATACAAATGACTATATGTTGTTTGTATATAAAGGATATACATTGTGTATATTCTTACAAGGAGAGTTCGCATGTTTGAGAGAATTATTGATCGCAATTCGGTTGAATATTCACGCCGTTTTATTAGAGAAGAATGTGGGTGTGATAGAGACTTGTATAGGTTAGATTGTGTAGTAAAGGAGTTGGAAAATGTAGTAAAGGATTTTCCAACTTTTTCGTTTGAGAAGTTTACAAACATGACCAGTTATGCATTTTATATTGGTGAGCAACGGAGTCATGTTGAGGCTGTGACAATAATGAATGATTTTGAAAAGTCATCATGTTGGAAGCCTGAACTTCACATGATGATTGCATATACAATGAAAATAAAAAGGGGTGAAAGGATTGGCACTTTGTTTGTAATTGACGGCGACATTGACGTCAGATGCAAACATTTGTCACAAATGGAAACCGATCTTATTCGGTTTAGAACATCTTTAAAGGATTGAGAGAAATGGCTTTTATGGAATTGAGCCAATAATCAATTCCATATCCTTTATATACAAATGACTATATGTTGTTTGTATATAAAGGATATACACAATGTATATTCTTACAAGGGAGATTGACCATGAATACAAATACAAATGGCGTTGACAATTCGAATCTCTTTGGAATCATTCGCTTGAGTGTGGATGAATCGAAAGAAAGGAAGGAGATGATGTCGGAACGAAATAGCCGACATCATATACCTGCGATAGCGAATAGGGAAACACGTTCATTAAAGGAGCAAGCAAGGGAAGAGTTGTATATGGGTTCAAAGCTAGGGATACCAGGTGCATATAGTCGATTGAATCATCGGGCATTGATGGCTCGATATGGGAGATATCAAATCAAAACGACATATGACACAGGTGATATGATGTGGCATATCTATTTGATGTAATTAGTTTGTTTGGATATAGCTACAACAACTCAATTCAAAATCCTCATAGAGCTTTTAGAAGTTGAGCTTTATCTACAAAATCAACTTCTTATTCCAATTATATAAATGACATAGGTTGTATATATAATTGGAATATACATAGTGTATATTCATTATGGAGGAAAAAATAAAATGAATAATGAAAATACAGAAGTTGTTGTTGCTATTGTTGTGACGGAAGAGAAATTGCAAAAAGCTTATGAATATGCAAGAGCTGTGGACGGTGGTCCATATTTGATGGAAGTGTATGCTTGGAAGGAATATTATAGATTGTTGAAAATCTATGAGCAGCAAAAGAGATCTAAATAAAATAAAATGGGTTTTGGGGGAGTTGAACCTTTCCAATAATCAATTCCCCATTCCAATTATATACAAGTTTATAATTTGTATATATAATTGGGATATAATCACTTTTACTATCCATATATGATTAATTTAGGAAGGGTGTTAATGGTGGGTTTTTTATCCCAGTATGGATAGTTTATATTTGGTTAAATCGCGCCAAACAATCTCTCTTAAATAACTTAACAATACTACTTTGTAAGTATATGTAGTAGTATTGTTAATAAGAAATGAGGTTAGGTAGAATTGATTTGGGTGGTATTTCAGGTTCAAAGAATGTATATAAGGTTTGTATATATTCTTGGGATTTGAAAGTCAGGATGGTAAGTGAAGTTTTTGGGAATTGAATTTATAAGTAATGAATCAATTTCCTATTCCAACTATATATACAATTTAGGTTGTGTATATAATTGGAATATGCATAGTGTATATTCCTAAATGAAGTGTTTTGTTTTGTAGGAGAATGATCATGGAAAACAATACCTCTATCAAGTCTATCGCTTCTTCTTCTTCTTCTTCTTCCAAGGCATTGTTTGCTTCTTTTGGTCGTTTTTTGGACAATGCTCAGCGGCGAGAATGGACGAAGAATGCGGTAAAATACAGTGCAGTGGTTGTATATCATTGGGAGGTAGCTGGATTGAAGATGTCGAAGGGATATTATGTAACGATGAAGTTGGGAAAGATTATTGGGGTGAAGCCGACGCATTCCAATTGGAGTTTTGATAAGTTGCAAACGCAGGGAATTGTGGTAGATAAGAAGCCTGAAGTTGGGCAATATCTATCGAAGGATATGTCAACGAAGTTTGAGCAATGGAAGGAAGTTCATGCAGCTATGCGAGCTGTTTGAGTATAGTATATAAGGTTTTTGGGGAGTTGAACCAATAATCAATTCCCCATTCCAATTATATATACAAGTTTATTTTGTATATATAATTGGGATATACATAGTGTATATTCAAACAAAGGAAAAAATCATGAGTTACGATGAAATCATTGAACGCGACTCATTGCGATATGATAAGGTAGTTGGGGGAAACAATCAAGACGTAAATCTATTTGAATATGTTTCAAGAAAGGTAGAAAATATTCAGCATATAAATCCACGCTTTAATTTTGAAGAATGGATTAAACATACTAAATGTGGTCGAGACTTATGTTTCATTTCAAATACTAGAACGGAGGAAGAAGTTAAAGAAATATTATCAAACTATGCAAAGACAATGTACAAAGTGTATCCAATATTAATTGGGTATAAGAATGTCAATCCACTGGGAACATTGTATATTACGGTTAGTAAGAACAATGTTGATGAAAGGTTGGATATCATACGTGAAGTGCTAAACAAGTTAAGAAAACACTTTATGTATGAATTGTGCACCTGGAACGAACGACATTAATGGTAATGGTTTTGGGGAAATTGAGTTATAATCAATTTCCTTATTCAATGAATGCATATAATGGAAGTTTTATTATATGCATTAACTGAATATAAGGAGAAATGAAATGGAAATAGCGAAGTCAATTGTTCGAGTTGAAGATTCTTCTAACAATTACAATGAAGAATTTGCATATGGAGTAACGGTTAACAACCTTTATTATTATATGATAGAGGTTTATAAGTATGAGGCTTATGAAGATGGTAATTATTATCCAGCGTCTATAATAGTTCAGCGCTGGAAATTGTTAAAAAATGGTGAAAAAGATTCAAATAATAATTTGACTTTGTTTTTCAAACGTTCCAGCAAAACGTATCAAGATTTTGTTAATTGGGTTCATAATCCATGGCCAGAAAATGAATATGAGGAGGTTATGAAAGAGGCTAGAGAAAGTATTGAAGAGGATATAAAAAAGATTATATGAAGTTTGTATAATCTTCATGTTCGAAACATGTATGCAATATAAAACGTAAGAGAGAGATCATTATGAAACAATACATTGTAACCAATAAGATAACTTGTGTAGCATGTGGTGATACAATTACATCTACAACTACACATGATTTCAAGATGTGTATATGTGGATTGGTGGGGGTTGATGGTGGAAAGGATTATCTAAAGCGAATTGGGGTTATAGGTAATTATGTTGAAATGTCAACATTTACGACAGTAATAACATATCGTGAATTGAAAGCTGCATTAGAAAAGCTAACTGATGAGCAGTTAGATCATGATGTTACGGTTTATGATGCAACAAAAAAGGAGATATATCCAAGCAGTTTGGAAATAGTAAAGGACAAAGAAGGGAATGATGAGATTTTGGATCTTTTGGATAATGGACATGCCTATCTAAAGATCATTACTTGAGTTTTGATAGGACAGTCTAAAAAGGATATAGAAGTATAAAGGCTTTTAGGGAAGTTGAGCCATAATCAATTTCCCATTCCAATTATATATACAAGTTTATTTTGTGTATATAATTGGAATATGTTTTTATATATTCCAAATTGGAGAGATATTATGACAACACAAAGTAAAATTCAAATTACGCATAGTAATGGTTTGCCTAGATTCAACATACATTGCACATTAGAAGAGGCACGAAAAATCAATGACAGTATTAACAATAGTTATATGGATTCAACTGATTATAAATTACGAGTAGCAGCTTGTGCATTTTTGCAAGGATATAGGGAAGATTGTGCTGGAGGATTGAGTTGGGTATTTGTTGAATTTTGGGCAACGAGTGAAGATAAATATATGCCGTATGTAGAATATTTACGGCAAGAAGTATTTAGAGAATAATATAACGAAGTTTTGATTAGATTATTAGAAATCTCAAAAAAGATTGGAGAACAACATGTATTACATTCAGCGCATTCAAGTTGCAAAAGATGGTTCATTTAAATATGATTATATGGGGGCGGCAGAATTTGAATATGGGGAAATTCCAAAAGCGTATAGAAAGTTTGCAGAAGGGTATGAAACAATCAAAACAGGCATTCATGCACAAGATGGACGTGGATTGGTTGTGCTTATTCCAAAGTCGATGGATAAGAAGAAGATTTTGGAAGATTTGAACAAATTGGTATATGAAGGTGATTATACTAAAGAGAATGGATATAATCATCGAAACGTAAAAGAACCAACATATTTAAGGGAAGCGCTTGGATTAGAGAAGGATGAATATAGGAGTCGAATAAATTGTTGGTTTTCGGTAAATACGGATGACAGAGTTTTCATAGCATTTTTGGGGGAGAAATTGGAAAATGAAGTAAAGAATTACATTTCTGAATTTTTATTGAAGCAGAAAAATAAATAAAGTTAATTTTCTGTTTCAATTATATGTAAGTTTACAAGGTGTAATTTCTAATTTCAGGAGAATGATCATGGCAAAAGTAAAAGCGACGCTAGTTGTTGAAGTGGTATATGACAATGGTGGATATGATGATTTTGATGCAGAGAAAGAGTTGCGTTCTTTTGTTGATTATGGAGTTGGACACGGATTGTTGTCGGGAGAAAATGGACCAGTAACAATAGACACTTATGAAGTAAGTGTAAATATTGAAGATAAAGAAGAAGAAGTAAAGGACAGTGATAATCCAATGTCAGAAAATTTCGAAGGTTTTGAACCTGATGGTCCGAGTATAGAATGGACGAAGATTGATCCAGCGTACACACAAAAATTGAAGATGAAAAAGTAATCAAATTCTATCTCATTGAAATAAAATCAATGCGGGCAATTTTTTGATTGTCCGCATGAGCGTTCTTTTAAACATACAACGGTTAGAACAAAGGAAATACAAATGAAAGAAATCACAATCAAGTTGTTTTCATTGGACGAGTTGTATGAGCGAGCAGAAAATGAAAAATATCAAAAAGAGCAAGGGGTTATGGTAGCGCAGAATGCATTCAAAGCGGCGCTAGAAGTTGTACGAGCGCACTATCTTGAAGACACTTTTGCTGATGATATTCATTATATTGTTGAGCAAGAGTTATCGTATAGAGGATTTGAAGCAGTGGATTTTGAAGAACATTATTCCTTGAATTATAATCAAGGGGATGGGGTATCGTTTACAACGGTTAAAAACAAACCAACGAATTGTTTACCTGCGATTAAGAAATTTTTAGAAAAGCCTGAAAACAAAATAGGTTTTATTAATTATTATATGCTTACTCATCAAGAACCATATATTCCGGATAATGATTATAAAATCTACAATCAACATCTTGTAGATTTCATTAAGAATTTTCCTGATGATGAATTGAATATTAAAGTTTTGCATAATGGTTCTATGTATTTTCATGAACAAACAATGATGGTTGAAGTAGATATAGACGACCAATGTTATTTTACAAATAGCTTAACCAGAGAATTGTGTTTATATCTTTTGAAAGATGCAGCTCAAGCATGTGAGCGGAAAGGTTATAAACTTTATGAAATTGATTATGAAGGTGGTTTGAAGGATTATGCAGTAGGTTTAGCTGATATTAATGAACCATTTTGGTTTTATCAAGACGGGCGTTTATATCAAGGTTAATTGATATAAATGAATTAAGGCAATGTTGTGAATAAATCAACTGATAGAATGATGAGAACTGACCGTATTTGTAAGAAACGGGCAAGGCTATGTAAACAATTGAAATTGAAAACACAAGACAGCAAACATGTATTTCACAAATGGAATGGTATTAGTTGTTCTTGTGTAACATGTAGAAAAGCAAAAGAATCTGGTAAATATCGCTATAAGAATCAAAACAAGCGATAGCTTCTGACATAAACAATATTCCCTAATATATTTATATAATGTAAGTATATTGGGGAATATATGTTTTAATTATAAGAAAGGTGTGTAATTAACATGAGCGAGCAATATACACTTCAGCAAGTTATTGAAGCAATTGAAGCCAAGAAGAATACGGAAAAGCAATTGAAAGATATGGAAATGATTCCAGAATCAATTGCTGTTCAATTTGGGGAACAAATTAAAAACGAACTTACACGCAATTTGGAAATGCATAATAAGATAATCAAATTTGCGAATAGCAAATTGAATGAGCCAACATCTATTGGTACACAAGTAGAAACAAAGCAAGGAACAATTGTTTGTAATAACATTGAACACAGATTGAGCCACCATGCAAGGAGTTTATTTGAAGCGTTGAAAAAGTTAGCAGTATATGTGGAACAAAATTATAATAAAGAATTTTATCATAAGTATCAAAACAAAATATGTGTGGTGGCTGATCGAGATGACAGAGTGAGGAATTTTTATATATGTAATAATAATTTAAATTCTAGCCAAGGAGAATTAGCCAAAGTTTGTAGTGTATTACGTAGATTTGATTTTATGGGTTCATATCCAACTTTTCTTGCAGCTCGAAAAGAATTAGTTGCCGTTGGATTACTTGAAGAAGAATATAACAGTGGATATAAAACATTACATTTCAAAAAGCAATTCTGGCAAGAAGAATTATCAAAGCAGCAAATCCAATCAAAAGCGTCTTAAATAAAAACGATTGGGGTTTTATTTACAAAGTTGATGATTTGGTTTTATATAGAAAGGTGGTATAGAGAAAATGAAAGTTACAATTTACACGCATGAAGAGATGCAAGCAAACAATAAGCCTGGTATGAAAGAAATTAATATTGTGTATATTCATTGAAAGGAATCCTAATATGTTTAATTACGTTGTTGAATATGATACGTTTGGGTATGAGGAAATTGGTTGCGATTATTCAGAGGAGCAATGTTTAACAGCGCTTCGAAAGATGGTAGAAAATGTTTCACGAGTGCTAGTTAACAAATTTTATTTTCCCTATTGGATAAAAGACAATTGTGCTGTATGTTATATTCCATATGAATTTTCAACAACAGAAGTTTTGAAAACATTTAATGAATTTGAGCGCAAGCATGAAACGGATAACATATTAATTGGTTATGAGATTGAGAAAGGGGTGATGTATATGGCTATTTGTGATATCAATCATATTGGAGTACGTAAAGATATTTTGATTGACATCACAAACAATTTGAGAACATATTGCGCAAAACACAGAAACAAGTCATTCTCATAGAATTTGTGTGAAAGTTAAAACAGGAGAAAGAAAATGGCATCAACTAACGTAACGACTAACGCACATGCATTGTTGAAGGCACAAAATATCGTAGCAATTGATATGGATCATTTGGTAGTAGAAAAGGAAGATGGCAGTCAAAGTAATTTTAAGAGTGTTGGTTTAGCATTAGCAACTTTGGCAATAACATCTAGCATAGTAACAAACGGCTGGGGAAATAACGATAAGGAAACTGCCGTGAGCACAATATGTACGTTAGAAGAATATGAGACAATGACTGAAAAGTTGAGAGAAGTTGCGAGAACATTGTTTGGAATTAACAAGGCTGTATTGGGTACTATTTCATAATTAGGTTGAAGGCTTTTGGGGAGTTGAGCCAATAATCAATTTCCCATTCTTTATATACGAATGACTATATGTTGTTTGTATATAAAGAACATAAAATTATTGGAAATTAACATGAAAAACATACAAACGGAGTATATAGTATTTTGTACAATATGTGGTAACTGGGAACGTGTTACAACATGTAAAAATAAGAAGATGGCAGCTCAGGTATTTCGACGACACAATTGGGAAAATAAATCTGGTATAGGTTGGGTATGTTCATATTGTGTTAAAAAAGGCACAATGTAATATAAAGGAGACAGATATGATTATTGTAGTTATGGTAGGAGTAATTGTAACAATCATAACGGCGGTATTTTGTTTTATGCCCAGTGCAGACAAGTGTGAAGGATGTGGAGAAGAAGCAACAATGAATATTGATGGCATACCAGTATGTGAAGCATGTGCGATATATGATGAGCAAGAGAGTGAATTGAAATAAATTGAAAAGGTTTTAATAGAATTGAATTTCGTATTAAGATTATTTTGAAAGGGTAAAAATGAATCAAGCACGATCATTGTTAGGGCGACGAGTTCGGTTGACATTTTGTATTCGTCGAGAGTATGGTGAAGGAAGATGGGATCGTGATGAAGTGATTGAAGGGGTATTAACGATAGGGAGAAGTTATTTGGTGACAGCGCCTGGGCTTTTCTCGCAAGGGGTATTTTTGAATATTGATGGTCGAGAAACATTTTTGGGGGACAGTTCACCAATTTCGTATAGAGAATTGGGCATGAATGGAGCTTATGTTTTGGAAGCAATTGAATAGGAATTATAGAATAAACAATATAATAGTTTTGTGAGAATAGTTCAAAAACAAAGAATAACTTTCATATTGTGTATAAGAAAGGGTTAAGAAAATGGAAATCCAACAAGTTGAATGTTATAAGTTTGAAGAGTTGAACCAAGACGTGCGTGAGCGATTGATTGAAAAAGAAATTAAGTTTCTTTATGATGCTGGAGAAATTGATGATGTTGTGAAAGAAGTTTTAACTGATAAAGTAAATACAGCAGGATATCCAGCATCTGATATTCGATATAGTTTATCTTATTCACAAGGTGATGGAGTTGCAATTTGTTGCAAAAACAAGTTTAATTGTGCACCTATCCTAAAGCGTTTAGGAATTGATTTGGCGGCTTGTTTGGGAGATAGATTGCAGGTAATTAGTGGGGAACCTTGGATTTCGGCGGAAATTCGTTTATCAGGGCACATTCAAATTTTTGAAGATGAAAAGACTATACCTGATGAATATTTTGAAGTTTGGAATTCACTTTTACAAGCGGACATGAAAAAATTATCTAACGAGTTAAAAGCCGCTGGATATGAAGTAATAGAAAGTATGACAAAACCAGAATATGTAATAGAAAGTCTTGAAGGGAAAAACCGCTGGTATTTGTCAAACGGAACTGAAATGGATTATTTTATCAAGTAAAATAAGACATAAGGATAAAGGTTTTGGGGAAGTTGAGCCATAATCAATTTCCCATTTCAATTACATACAACTTTCCAATTACAGAGGTTTATATGTTGTATTATGTTTTGGTAGTAAAAGACAGGTATACTACATTGGTAGAAGATACGATACAATCGGCCAATTTTTCATGGGCATGGGATGAAGCGAACAGGCGTTATAAATATGGGATTCAGGGGATTTTTCAAGCAGAGGATGAGAAGAATATAGCATTGAAAAGGTTGAGAGATATTTTCAATGTTATAGACAAATATATAGTAACGAGTGAAGATGAAGCGCTTAAACTTGTTGAGAAAAAAGTTTGGACGATTGAAGATTATGTAGATTATGGATTATCGCATATTGTGTGATTCGACCATTAGAAGAATTGCAAGAGTTGAATCACAAGCGGTTTAGAATGATTTACAAAGTACAGGATAAAAACAACTAGTTTTGGAGGATGAGATGAACAAGTTTGTAAAGCATATTGCAATCAAAGAACATTCTTATGAATCGGATATTTATTCGTTTTTGACTAAGTTTGCACGACAAGCTGAAAATCATAATCTCAATATTTTTGAAATTGTAAAAGATAGTAGATGTATGTTTGCTATTAAAGAGGGTGATTATTCAAATGTTTTAGAATCATTTAGTAGATTTTTGGAAAGGTGTGATGGAACAGATTCTCTTCCAATAGAATTGGATGGATACAGATTTCGAATTAAAGGTGATGATGGGATTCTATTTGTTATACATGGTGTAACAATAGAAGATTTTGGATATTTGTATCGAGAGTTAGTTAGGGTTCTTGAGAATGATACACAATTGGAAAATGAATTAATTAATCTAGATGCTGAAAATAAAGAGTTGAAAAAGAGGATTGAAGCAATATTGAAAGACAGTGAAAAGTGTTCAATAAAAAACGCTGAGTTACATCGAAAAATTGATGAGCTTCAATCACTTAAAAAAGAAGACACTGAAATGAGTATAGAGAGGATTGTGAAAGATGTATGTTTGAAATTATCAAAACATGAAGATGTTTTAATAGGATTGATGAAAATTGAACAATGTGAGGTAAATGAAATAAATATTAGTTTCTCAGATTTTAATTATCAACCAATTCGATTGAGATTTGATAAACGAGATGGAGGATGCATTATTGAATTTAGAAATAGTGGGCTTGGAAACATTATATGTGATTGGTTTGAATTGAAAGGGGAGACAACCGATGAAATTATAACAAATCTTGTTGATCATATTGTAAAAGAACTATTACATCTCAAATGAGAAATCAAATACAGATGAGTAAAGGGGAAAAGTAATGGAAAAGAAAAAGATTACAGGACCATTGGAAGTTGGAACAGCGATTATGATGATAGGGGATGAGGAACCTTTTTCAACATATATTGTGTTGGGAGAGGTTCAAAACAATGTATATAAAATTTGCAGGCCATATGCTTATGCAAGCGGATTGGGGTCAATGTGTGTAGGACATTTGTTAGGGGCAGAAGTTATGGAAGTTACACTTAAGCAATTGTGTGAAAGATTTGATTTGCTAGTTGGAACAAAAGGAGATAAGAGAATTTATAAGACGTGAATAAGCGGCTTTGGGGAAGTTGAGCCATAATCAATTTCCCATTCCAATTATGCATTCAAAAGCAAAGGGTAAGGTAAATGAACAATCAAGTCTTTGAAGAAATGAAATCAATTGCAAAAAAGTATGATATTAAGTTTTCAGATGAAAATGATATTGAAAAATGCAAACAAGAATTTACTGATAAAGTAAATTGGAATTGTATTTCAATATATCAAAAACTATCAGAAGGATTTATTCGAGAATTTGCTGATAAAGTATATTGGAATTGTATTTCAATTTATCAAAAATTATCAGAAGGGTTTATTCGAGAATTTTCTGATAGAGTAAATTGGGGTAGTGTTTCAATGCATCAAAAGCTATCAGAAGGATTTATTCGAGAATTTTCTGATAGAGTAGATTGGTTTCATATTTCAATTAATCAAAAGTTATCAGAAGAATTTATTCGAGAATTTTCTGATAAAGTATATTGGACTTGTATTTCAAAATATCAAAAGCTATCAGAAGGATTTATTCGAGAATTTTCTGATAGAGTAGATTGGGAATGCATTTCAAGATGTCAAAAACTATCAGAAGGATTTATTCGAGAATTTGCTAATAAAGTATATTGGAATTATATTTCAAAATATCAAAAGCTATCAGAAGAATTTATTCGAGAATTTTCTGATAGAGTAGATTGGGAATGCATTTCAAGATGTCAAAAACTATCAGAAGAATTTATTCGAGAATTTGCTAATAAAGTATATCGGCATTCTATTTCAAGATATCAAAAGCTATCAGAATCTTTTATTAAAGAATACAATTTAACAATACCAAAAGATAATTGGTTGTATAAAACAAAAGAAGAAAAATTGTATTATTTGAAAGAGAATTGCAAAGATGTTTATGAGATAATAGATGATAATTATATAGTAGCATATAAATCAACAAGATTTGATGGACATTCTACATTCAATTTTCAATATCAATATAAGGAAAATGAAACATATGAAACTCATTGTGATTGTAATATAGATAATGAGATTTCATTTGGATTATCAGCATGGACAA
>Ga0209098_1001520_pt1 | contig 22129 bp, 20 predicted proteins | sample AD_JPNHW1_MetaG_FD_184429 | JGI IMG/M metagenome (GOLD analysis project Ga0209098, IMG submission 184429) | Active sludge microbial communities of municipal wastewater-treating anaerobic digesters from Japan - AD_JPNHW1_MetaG (SPAdes) (version 2) | ecosystem: Engineered > Bioreactor > Anaerobic...
GGGCGACACCCTCAGGATGGGTGGTGTCTGGTAACGTTTGTACTCACTGGTATTGACAAGCTTTAAAATACGATGGACCATACCGGGGTCGTATCCCATGCTGATCAATTCTTTGGGGCCGTTTTTTTGTTCAATATATTTAAAAAGTATTTCGTCGAGGATCGCATAATCGGGCAGGGAATCACTGTCTTTTTGATCATGCCTCAGTTCAGCCGAAGGCGGTTTGACGATCGTATTCACCGGTATTATCTCCTTTTCCCTGTTGATAAGCGCGGCCAATTCGTAAACCTGTGTTTTGTAGACATCGCCTAAAACGGAAATGCCGCCGCACATATCGCCGTATAACGTGCCATAGCCTACAGCAGCCTCACTTTTGTTGGAGGTGTTCAACAAAATATATCCGAATTTATTAGAAACCGCCATCAGCAACAAAGCCCGGAGACGGGCCTGGATATTTTCTTCGGTAATATTAAACGGCTGATCTTTAAAAACCGGTTTCAGCACATTGGTAATATGTTGAAAAGCCGTTTCGATGGGAATTTTTTCGTAGTTGCATCCCAGGTTTTCAACAAGCTGCATGGCATCGGTAACCGAATGTTCCGAAGAAAACTGTGAAGGCAGTAACACCGCGAGCACATTTTCTTTTCCCAGCGCTTCCACAGCCAGCACCAGCACCAGCGCCGAGTCAATACCGCCGGAAAGGCCCAGGATGGCTTTGGTAAAACCCATTTTTTGAAAATAATCCTTTATGCCCATCACCAACGCGTCGTGTATACGTTTCGTCTTTGTAGAAACTTCAATGTCTGCAACCGGCCGGGATGGTTCTTCGGTGTTGTAATAAGAAATTTTTTCTTCGAAAAATGGAAGTTGCTGCAGGGTGTTGCCATTGCTGTCAAGCACCATGGATCCGCCGTCGAAGATCAATTCGGTTTGCGCGCCAACATGATTAACATAAACAACAGGCAGGCGGTATTCTTTTGCATTGGTTTCCAGGATCTGTTTGCGTATTTCGTGCTGAGCGTAATGGAACGGAGAAGCCGCAATATTGATCAGCAGGTCCGGATTTAACTTTTTCAATTCTTCCATCGGCTTCAACACATACAACGGATCCGGGTCCACATTCCAGATATCTTCGCAGATGGTGAGCGCGATGCGTTTGTTTTTAAATTCAACAATTTCAAACGCGCGGTTTGGCTCAAAATACCGGTATTCGTCAAAAACATCGTAATTCGGCAACAGGGATTTATGCTGAATATACCGGATCGTACCGTTCTCAAGAAAATATGCAGAATTAAAAAGGTTCTTGCCCGCCACTTCAGGATTGACCGATGGGGCTCCCACCACAGCCGCAATGCCAACACATTCCGCAGCAATTGTATTTATGGATTGCCCACATGATTCGATAAACTCAGAGAACTCAAGAAAATCACGCGGTGGGTAACCGCATACTGCGAGTTCGGCAAACACCACCAGGTCAGCTTTTTCTGACTTTGCCTGATGAATGGCATCAATAATTTTCAGGGTGTTCAGCTCAAAATTGCCAATATGGAAATTGAGCTGAGCAATAGCGATTTTCATTAGCCGGGGTTTTCAACCAATATGATTAAAATAAGATTCCGGCATATAACTCAATATAACTGGCTTTGCCTTTTTCCTGTATCCGCTTGATGTTATTGTCAAGCTGGTATTTGAGTTCAACTTCCTCATTGTATGAGTCATGGAAGATATTGGTAAATCCACTGTTGAAGTTCAGCCCGAAATTAATGGAAATTACTTTTGCAAATTTATAGGTTCCGCCAACGCCAATGATCATAGATTCTTTGATAAACAGAACCTGTTTGCTGATATCCGTGTTTTTTTGCGTATAGGAAACATCCGGGGTGGATCTAACTTTGTACTCATCATCAGCGCGGGCTTTGAGTTTAAATGAAGTGCCTAAGCCAAACTTGCCATAGATGGAAAATTTTCCCATCAGATCCCCTGTACTTCCAATCAATACGAGAGGTACTTCAAGGTATTGCAATTTGTATTTGCGGTATAAATTACTTTCAATGGTATCTACAGTATATCCGGTAGAAGGATCCGTAGGATAATACACGGTAGGATATTTTAAATTTCCACCGTTGTAAACTACATTTACGCCGGTGCCTATCCCGATATTGTCAATAAAAAAATAATTGAAATCAGCGCCATACCCCATCAAAAAACGCGCACCATCGCCTTCATATTTATAAAACTCTCCACCATCAACATCGGGTTTTACCCAGCTCACGTTCGGTGAAATATGAATACCGAAATTAAATTTGCGGTCCTGGGCCTGTGTGTAAGCGCTGGCGATAAAAATAAATAAAGCGCTCAAAATCAAGTATTTTACTGATTGTTTCATAACTTTTTTTATACAAAAATAATACATTAAACAATGATTTACCATTAAAATTGATAATTTTGTAAAAATATCGACGCTGAATTCACAAATTATTTTATGCTGAAATACATCCATCAACTTATGAAACGGCTGATAATCCTGGTTTTTATAATCTTCACCACCTTGTTTTTTTATTCGTGCACCTGTAACCGCAGCAAGGAAAAAAAATTGCCTGAACTGAAGGACACAACCGTAAAGGTGACTATTGACCGTTACGAAAAAGCGTTGTTTACCATCAATAAAGACAGCCTTCAGAGCGGGTTGAAAAAGATTAAACCCAGATACAGCTTTTTTCTTGACGGCGACCTTGACGATCAGAACAACATCAGCCAGATCCGCGACTACCTGAACGACCCGCAGATGGTGGAAAACTACGAAACCAGCCAGAAAAAATTCCCGGACATTTCAAAGCTGGAAAAACAACTTTCGTCTGCTTTAACATATTTCAATTATTATTTCCCCGGAAAAAAAACACCCAAAGTTTATACTTATATCTGCGGGATGGATGTTGAACATCCTATCATTTATGCCGATAGCGTGCTGTTGATCGCATTGGATATGTATCTCGGCAATGACTATCAGCTATACCAGGCCATGGGGTTGCCGCTGTTTATGCGCAAAACCATGTCGGAAGAATATATCGTGAGGGATTGTATGAAAGCCATGGCAGAATACCACTGTTACTATGAAATGAAAGACCCAACCTGCCTCGACTACATGATCTATGAAGGGAAAAAACAGTATTTTATTGATGTGATGATGCCGGAAGAAAGTGACACCATAAAATTCAAATATTCGAAAAAACAGCTTGACTGGTGCACTGAGAACGAGTCGAACATGTGGGCATTTTTTATCGACAACAAACTTCTGTACTCAAAAGACAACAATGCGATCAAGAAGTTTTTTACGGAAGCGCCCTTCACCTCTTCGTTTTCAAAAAACTCGCCGCCCCGCACCGGGAGCTGGATCGGCTGGCGCATTGTGAGCAAATATATGGAGCAGGATAAAAAGAACAACATGGCAAAGCTGATCGGGAACATCAATTCGCAGGAAATACTAACACAATCGAAATACAAACCAAAGAAACCCTGATGAAAAATACGGCGCTTTTTACCTTGCTCTTGTGGTGCTTTAGTGGTATTTCATTTTCACAGAATAATGATTTCACCTGTAAAACCTTCGATACCGTCACTTCTGCCATCCCGGACAACATCATTAAAACGGTTGCGGTTGACAACGACGACAACATCTGGTTTGCCACCGGAGATTGCTTTTTCGGCGGGACCTTGGTAAAATTCGACGGCACAGATTTTACAGTTTTCGATTCCACCAATTCCGGCTTGCAGGACAAATTTGTCACTACGATTTTTATTGATCAGGAAAATAATAAGTGGATCGGCACACGGTATCACGGTGTCTACAAATTCAACGACCATGAATGGATCAACTATTCGCCTGCCGGTTGCCCTTTACCAAACCCTCATATTACAGGCATTGCGAAGGACAACAACGACGTTTTGTGGTTTGCCACCGATGCCGGCCTGGCCTCGTTCAACGGCAAAGAGTGGAACATTTACACTACCGCCAACTCCGGCCTGCCTGATAATGTGGTAAACGCCGTAACGGTTGATGCCAAAAACAATAAATGGGTAGCCACATCCAACGGTTTCGCAAAGTTTAACGGCGGTGAATGGGAAGTATTTCAGAAAAATAATTCAAAGCTGCCAAACAACCAGGTAAATTATATCTATACCGACAAACAAGGCTTGGTCTGGGTAGTTTTCTGGAGCGGTTTCATAAAAATAGACGATGGCAAATGGTCGGTCTTCGACCCTGAAAACAGCGGCCTGCCTAAGTTCTGTGATTACAAAATGGTTCAGGACGATAATACTATTTTTTGGATGGCTACCAATACGGGATTGATCAGATGGGCTGAAACAGGCTGGAAACTCTACACTCCATTAAATTCCTGTGTTTTAAGCTTCTTTGTCAACAAAATTGCCGTTGATTCCAAAAACAGGAAATGGGTTGCCACCAACGACGGGCTGATGATGATCGAATAAAATGAAAGAATCTGAAGAAATAATTCAATTCCTCAAAAGCCAAACCGACGAAACCCGCCGCAATGGTATGGCCCGTTTTGGTATTGCCACCGGAAAAGCATTCGGTGTGCCGCTTCCCGTGCTGCGGTTGCATGCAAAATCTTATAAGAAAAACCACCCGCTTGCCATAGAACTTTGGGAAAGCGGTTTTCATGAAGCACGGATCATGGGCACCATGATTGATGATCCCAAACAGGTGACGGAACTACAAATGGAGCAATGGGCCGGAGAATTCAATTCATGGGATATCTGCGACCAATGTTGCAGCAACTTATTTGACAAGACCGGGTTTGCCATAACAAAAGCCATCGCGTGGTCCGCCCGCCAGGAAGAATTTGTGAAAAGAGCCGGATTTACCATGATGGCCTGCCTTGCGGTACATTCAAAAAAAATGGACGACCGGCAGTTTCTTGAATTTCTGCCTTTGATCGTCCGTGAATCAACCGACAAACGAAATTTTGTGCGAAAGGCTGTCAACTGGGCCTTAAGGCAGATCGGAAAAAGAAATGTGCACCTGCATAAAGAAGCCTTAATCGTAGCCGAACAACTCATGCTGAGCGAAGATGCAACCGCCCGGTGGATCGGTAAAGATGCCTATAAAGAACTAACCAACGAAAAAATCATAAAAAGAATAAAAGAAAAATAAGCTATATGGAAACTCTAAAAACTATTTTCGAACACCGTTCCATCCGTAAATACAAAAATGAACCGGTCAGCGACGAACTGCTGAAACAACTGCTTGAGGCCGGTTCCCGCGCTTCCACCACGGGCAATATGCAGGTATACAGCATCATCGTTACCCGCGACGAAGAACGCAAGAAGAAACTCTGGGAATTTCATTTCAAACAAAACATGGTGCTACAGGCTCCGGTATTGCTGACGTTCTGCGCCGATTTCCACCGGTTCAGCCAATGGTGTTTGCAGCGTAAGGCTGAGCCGGGATACGATAATTTCCTTTCGTTCATGACGGCCGCCATCGATGCCTTGCTTGCCGCACAAAACGTAGCGCTGGCTGCTGAAGCCAACGGACTTGGTATTTGTTACCTGGGAACCACCACCTATAACGCTGATAAAATCATTGAATTTCTGGAATGCCCCGAAGGTGTGGTGCCTGTAACCACGCTGGTTTTAGGTTATCCTGATGAAGCGCCCGAACTCACCGACCGCCTGCCGGCTGAAGCTATCGTTCACAATGAATTTTACACACCATTTACACCCGAAAAAATTGACGAAGTTTATAAAGAAAAAGAAGCGCTACCACTCACAAAAAGCCTGTTGATCGAAAACCAGTTGGAAACGCTGGCGCAGATATTCACCCAAAAGCGTTATTCAAAAAATGACAATGTTTATTTTTCAAAAAGTTTTCTGTCGGTATTGAATAAGCAGGGGTTTATGAATAATGAGTAGGAACATAAACCCATAACGGTTCAGTAGCTACTTTTCGCAACACAATTCAAATACCTTTGCCAAGATAAGTATTAATTTAAAATTTCGCCCTCCTGCTTTTGGTGAAATACAAGTTATGCAGCTTGCATATTAAATCTTTTTATTCTCAAGTTTGGAAGGATTCTGCCGACAATCAAAAACTGTCGCAACAATTACATTATTATCGTTAATTAGGTAAACGATTTTGTAATTTCCGTCAACAATATACCGTATCTCTTCCTTTCTGTGTTTGAATAATTCTTCAATTTGTCCGATTTTCGGATTCTTTTCAAGAAGGAGTGTCTTGTCAACGATGGAATTTGTGATTTTATTTGCGATTTTTAAACTGGCTACAGAATATAGGTAGTCATGAATTCCCTGAAGGTCTTCAATTGCAGCATCAGTCCAAAGAACGATTACTTCCATGAAGCAATATCTTTTTTTAATTTTCTAGCGTTTGTAACCTTATTATTTTTATAATCGTCCATGGCAAGATTCATGCGTTTTTCGTATTGGTTCAGAGTCATAGGTTTAACCTCTTCTTCGTAAATTCTTTTTCTTTCCTGCCTGAGCATCTTTTCAAACTTCTCAAGAATACTACTGTTGGCTGTTCTTAAGAATTCCTGAATGAATTGTAATTTTCGGGTTTGTAAGTCCATAGTTGTAAATTGTCCTGTAAAGATACAAAAAATTATGTTGTATTTTTTGATTCAGATAGTGAAGGGTAAAATTATAATTTTTTGCTATTTCTCCAGAATATTTATAAAAATCTTTTCTTAACTCTATTCGGCTATGTTGGGACATTAACCGTCGTCACAAAATAGGCTTTGCCTGTTCTAAAATAGTTATCTTTGAAATTATTTGTGTAAATGGCTAAAAGAATATAACCATTTAGGTAAGTGCCTAAAACTTTCGACAAATTAGCATTTTGCTTTCGACAAATATTCTTGAAAAGGACGAAAATAAATCTATCCATGACAAATTAACTTATCACTATTATCATGAAAAAAATATTAAATATTGGTGGAATAATATTGTTTATCCTAATAATAATTACAATAATTGCAAAATACAGTTTTAACAAAAATACTATAGAAAAGAATCACAAGTATTCAATATGCACAGTACAACGCTTTGAAGGTGTTAAGGGTGGTTTCAGTGTAGGTTATTCATTTTTTGTTCTAAATACTGAATATGTAGTTGGCGAAATTGTTCAAGATGGTAATAAAAGCGTTGTGGGTAATCGCTTCTATGTAAAATTTTATCCACCAAATCCAAAGAACTCAGAAATCCTTTTAGATAGGCTGGTTCCCGATAGTATAAAAGAAGCACCACCACAAGGATGGGATAAAATTCCGGAATAACCTTTTTTATGAAAATAAACTTCGATTCACAAGTCTCCCAATTCATCTAAGTTTGCACCATAGTCGTTTCCATAATAACCTGCTTTGCCTGTGGTAACATTTTATTATTAAAGTAATTCAGTATTATAATTTGCATGAAATGGACAATCGCTTTTCGAAATATTTTGACGAAAGCCTTAAAAATATACCAACTTACAAGTGGTGATATTTTCTCTGTTTTATAATTACATAATCAGATTTTTTTGATTATATTTGTTTTCAAATTAAATAAATGCAAAAGTTTCTTCTTTTTATTGCCTTTATTCTATTTAGTTTTTCAGCCATTTCTCACGAAAAAGATTCGGTTACCTCTAAACATTTGCGCTTTATTGAAAACAAGGGGCAATGGGATCCGAAAATAAAATATAAAGCCGACCTGAACGAAGGGTACCTCCAGTGCCTGCAAAACAGCCTGCAGTTTGTTTTCCGCGACCAGGCACAATACGACAGGCTTTTATCCTACAAATTAACCCCGGCAAACAAACAGGTGACCGTTGATCCTTCTGAATTTATTATCAACTACCATGCGTATTCGGCCAACTTCATCAATTCCAACAAAAATGTTGAAATAATACCTTCAGAAATTGGCCCGGATTATTCAAATTATTTTCTCGGAAACGACAAATCCAAATGGAAATCGAACGTCCACAATTTTAAAAAAATATCCTACGTCAACCTGTATGACAATATTGACATGGAGTTGCTCGAGAATAACCAATTGTTGAAATACCAGTTTATCATTCACCAGAACGGAAATCCGGACAAAATCAGCATTGAATATGAAGGTGTGAATGACATTTCGATCCAGAATCGGAACCTGATCATCAAAACAACCGTTAACCAGGTTACCGAGCTTGCACCCGTAGCTTTTCAGGTGATCAACGGCAGCAAAAAGCCGGTTCCCTGTAAGTTTGTGTTGCGCAAAAACCGTGTGAGTTTTGAGTTCCCGGAAGGGTATGATAAGGAGTTTGAAGTGATCATTGATCCGGTGCTGATCTTCTCCACGTTTACCGGGTCAACAGCCGACAACTGGGGGTTTACGGCCACCTACGATGAACTTGGAAATACTTACTCTGGAGGAATTTGCTTCGATGATGCGCCCTATGATTTTCCTGTTTCCCCTGGTGCCTATCAGGTAAATTTTGCCGGTGGGGAAGGATCATACAGGGGTGGATGCGATATTGCCATAATTAAATATGATTCCTTAGGTCACAACCGCATTTATGCAACATATCTTGGAGGTGACCGTAATGACTTACCGCACAGTATCATTGTGGATTTGAACGGCAACCTCCTGGTATTCGGCACTACGGGATCTTCCAATTTTCCTGTGACTGCAAACGCTTTTGATCCTACCTTCAATGGAGGCACTAACATTACGTATGATAATGTCCTTACATTCAATCTGGGTGTGGATATGTATGCCGCAAAACTTAATTCAAGCGGCAACCAGTTACTTTCATCAACGTTCCTTGGAGGTGCGCGTAACGATGGTATAAATTTTTTCGCGCCATTATCCAATAATTATGCGGACGGTGCCAGGGGCGAAATAAATATCGACAAAAACAACAACATATATATTGTTTCTACTACGGCTTCGGATGACTTTCCCGTATCATCCAATGCATTTCAGCCAACTTATGCCGGTGGAGCCCTTGACGGATGTATCACCGTTCTGGACAACAGCCTTCATAGTATTATCTGGTCCTCTTTTCTTGGCGGATCGCTGCTTGATGCCGTTTACGGAATTGTGATTGATGACACCATGAATGTTTATGTGTGTGGCGGAACCACCTCGTTGAATTTCCCGACAACAAGCGGAGTTTACCAACCCGCATTTGGCGGCGGTACTGCGGATGGTTTCATCACCAAAATATCCCCTAACGGCAACTCCATCACGGCATCCACCTATTACGGATCCGCATACTACGACCAGACTTACCTGATGGACCGGAGCAAGCAGGGATATATTTTTGTTTACGGCCAGACTTCCGACCCCGGCAGTTCCTATATTCAGAATGCCATCTGGAATCACCCGGGCGGCGGGCAATTCATCACAAAATTTTTTCCGGACCTGGCAAGCCGTAATTGGTCAACCGCCTTCGGAACAGGCAACGGCGGCCCCGATATTTCGCCAACAGCTTTTCTGGTCGACTTGTGCTCAAAAATATACTTATCAGGCTGGGGAGGTTCGCTCAACGGGACAGGCGGAACCAGTGGATTGCCCATTTCCAGCAATGCGTTTCAGGCCACCACCGATAACAACGATTTTTATTTGCTTGTCATCAAAGATGACGCATCGGCCATGGAATACGGGACATATTTCGGCGGGCCTATCAGCGCCGAACATGTGGATGGCGGAACTTCAAGATTCGACAGGAAAGGAAAAATCTACCAGTCGGTCTGTGCAGGATGTGGCGGCAATGACGATTTCCCAACTACTCCCGGCGCCTGGTCCAACACAAACAATAGTGCTACCAACTGCAACAACGGCACCTTCAAATTCGATTTCATGCTGCCGGTAACCATTGCGGATTTTCTGCTGCCGCCGGTCATCTGTATTCCGGATTCCGTACATTTTATTAATACCTCGTATTCCGGCGGCGTAGGCATGACATACGTTTGGGATTTTGGCGATAATACTACTACCTCGACCGCCACCAACCCGGTGCATTATTATCCAAACTCAGGATTATATACCATTACGCTGGCCGTAACCGACACAGGAACCTGCAACTTTTCAGACACCATCGCTAAACAAATCCTGATTTTATCAAATTCCAGCGATACCATCCCGACAAAATTCATATGCGCCGGGGATTTTACCCAGATTGGAATCCTGACTTCCGGAGACACTTCGTTAACTTACGACTGGATCCCGGCATCTTACCTTTCCGACCCGCACAGTTGCAATCCAATTGCCAATCCGCCTACAACAACAACTTACACCTTACTGATCTCCAATGGTGTCTGTACCGATACCCTGCGCCAGACGGTTGCCATTTTTATGCTTAACGCGATTCCAAGCATCGACACCACCACATGTTTCGGAGACGTTGTGATTACAGTGCCAAATGATCAGGGCGCCAATTTTTTCCATTGGTCCTCAAACCATGATTTCACCGACTGGCTGAACAGCCCTTCATCTAACCCGACCTTGTCCACAACCATTACAACTCCCGGATATTTTTACGTACAGGTCAGTAATGGCTATTGTACCGTTGTGGATAGTATTTACGTCGGTTTCGTAGTGGTGCTGGATTCGCTTGGGTATACCACTCCGTCCTGCAATGATTCCTGCGATGGCAGCGCTTCGGTGCTGGTAAACACCGGAAACCCGCCATTTTCATTTCTGTGGAACAATAGTATGACTAACGATACCATATCGGGCCTTTGCGCAGGCACATACTCAGTAACCGTCACAGATGCTTCAAGTTGTATTTCCATCTCTTCGGTTACCATTACCGATCCGGATCCGCTTAATACAACGGTACAGATAATGAACCTCCCGTGCGACGAAGCCTGCGTGGGCAATATCACCCTGATACCTTCCGGAGGCACGCCCCCCTATTCCTTTTTATGGAGCAACAATGAAACCTCAAACCCGCTTGAGAATTTATGTGCAGGCATATATGATGTAACTATAAGCGATTCCAAACTTTGTCAAATCTTAAATTCTTTTACCATCATTGTTGATTCCATTTTTGCGCATGTAAGCGTGTATTCCGATAAAGACACCATTTATCAGGGGCAGTCTACCGGCCTGCATGCGACCAACATACCGAATTGCACCTATTCCTGGTATCCTGCCACCGGCCTGGACAACCCGAATTCTCAAAACCCCATTGCCAGCCCTAATGAGACAACTACCTATTATCTAACCATTTCCGACCAATATGGATGCATTTATACGGACACCTTAAAAATCATTGTGCTGGAAGTGTTTTGCAACGAAACGTATATTTACGTCCCCAATGCATTTACACCTAACAGCGACGGAAAAAATGACGTGCTTTATGTGCGCAGCAAGATGTTGTCAGATTTTAATTTTCTGGTTTACGACCGCTGGGGCGAAAAAGTATTCGAGACCAGGGATGTGAATAACGGTTGGGATGGGAAATACATAGGAAAAATGTGTGACCCCGGCGTTTTTGTGTATTACCTTGACGCCACCTGCCACAACAAACTTACTTACATAAAAAAGGGTAATGTCACGCTGATAAGATAATAAAGACCTTATTTCCATCTTCTTTTTACCCATGGCCAATGGCAAATGCCAAATGGCTTAGTGGCTTAGTGGCTATTGGCTATTGGCTCGTGGCTTAGTGGCTAATGGCTCGTGGCTCATGGCTCGTGGCTTAGTGGCTAATGGCTCATGGCTAATGGCTTAGTGGCTTAGTGGCTATTGGCTATTGGCTATTGGCTATTGACTCGTGGCTTAGTGGCTAATGGCTATTTCCCTACCTTCACCTTCTTCACCGAATCGATCACCGTTCCGTCGACCCACTTGATCACGGCAACAATTTCGTCCTCGTATTCAATCTTCTCAGGTACACCGCAAATGGCTTCGGCTTCCGCCTTCAGTTCCTGAATTGTTTTTATCGGAAGTGAAGTGTTCTTCATCTTTTCGATAAGATCCGTGCGTAAGGGATTGATCGCAATCCCGCGTTCGGTAACGATCACATCGATCAGTTCTCCCGGCCCGCAGATGGTGGTAACTTCATCAATGATTACCGGTATCCTGTCGCGGAACAGGGGAACCGGAAGTATGGTACATTTTGAGAACAAGCAGTTTTGCCACCCGCCTATTCCGTGCAGTAAGGTTCCGTCTGAATGCGTTACCACATTGGCGTTAAAGTTTACATCAACCTCGGTGGCGCCTAAGATCACCACGTCGATCATGGATGCAAAGTTTCCTTTTCCGTGGTAGTTATAACTTGTGAAAGGGCTGGTATTGATATGCCCCGGGTTTTCACGCATGGAGCGGACTCCTTCGAGGTCGAAGGTCTGTCCGTCGAGAATGTAATCCACCAAACCTTCTTCCAGCATCTGAACCAGGTACTTGTTGCTGCCACCGCGGGCAAAACGTGCTTTCATGCCACGCTGGCGAAGGATATCAGCAAAATAAATCCCTATCGAAAGAGCGGTACCGCCGGCGCCGGCCTGAAATGAAAACCCGTCATGGATGATGCCCGCTTCATCGCAAAACTGGGCGGTCCACTCAGCCAAGAGCAAACGATCGGGGCTTTTGGTTATTTCGGTGGTACCGGAAACAATCTTTTCAGGGATGCCAATTTTGTCCAGCACAACCACATAATCCACATAGTTGCCATGGATCTGCCAAGGAATGCATGGAAATGGGACTAGGTTATCTGTTACTACAACAACTTTATCGGCATATTGTGAGTCGGCAAGGGCAAAGCCAAGCAGTCCGCAGGCTGCAGGTCCACGGTCGCCGGTAGCATTTCCGAAGGCGTCGGCTGTAGGGGCAGCAATAACCGCAATGTCAATATGCACATCACCGTCCTGCACAGCCTGGTACCTGCCGCCGTGCGAACGCAGTACGCCCAGGCCTTTCATTTTCCCTTCTGATGTAAACCGTCCGAGGGAGCCATTCATGCTGCCTTCAATATGGTGTATGGTTCCGTCCTCCAGATATTTTGTCAACGGGGAATGGCATTCAAAGGATGCCGACGGGAACCACACCAGGTCTTTTACGCCCAGTTCTGAGGCAATTTCAAAAATTTGTTGTGCGATGAGGTCGCCATTACGAAAATGATGATGTGTCGAAATGGTCATTCCGTCTTTGATGCCGCACTTTATCAGCGCCTCTTTCAAAGAATCCAGCGATTTATTTCCATCGGCCGGGTAATCGGCACAACTGGCGATTGCCGGAGCGTGTTTGGTCCCGGTCGGTTTGTATTTTCCGACACCCATATAAGGAACGGCAGGTTTTCCGTTGATTATAGTCGGGACTGTTCGTCCAATAGCATTTACTACTAATTTATCGTATTTTTTCATAGTCTTCTTCCCTTCATTTTATAATACTAGCTGATTTTCAATACACTATAATCCTGTCCACCGTAATAGGTATGTTACAGGTTTTGCGAACTTTTTCAATTTCTTCAGCAAAATATTTTTTATTATCCAAAAATAATAATTATTTGCTAATTAACAAACATTTTAGCATTTGCACAAATATTCCTTACTACGCACAGCCTTTTGCTTCTGTGAATTATACATGTTACGCAGAATAAATCATTGACTAAAACCGGTCACTTTACTTTTCGCACAGAATCGATTATGGTACCGTCAACCCATTTGATCACCGCTACAATTTCATCTTCAAATTCAACCTTTTCCGGAACTCCGCAAATTGCTTCAGCTTCAGCTTTCAGTTGTTGGATTGTCTTTATAGGCAAAGAAGAATTTTTCATCTTTTCAATGAGGTCGGTACGTAATGGATTGATAGCAATACCTCTTTCGGTAACAATTACGTCAATCATTTCACCTGGGCCGCATACCGTGGTTACTTGATCAACCAGCACCGGGATTCGGTCGCGGAAGAGCGGAATGGGTACAATGACGGTTTTAGCATGCAGACAGTTTTGCCATCCGCCAATACCATGGAGTAGGAGTCCATCGGAATGTGTTACTACGTTACCGTTGAAATTTACATCAATTTCGGTAGCTCCCAGAATCATGATATCTGTCATAGAGGTGTAATTGCCTTTGCTGTGGAAATTGTATGCCTGAAAAACAGACAAATCTATATGACGGTCGTTTTCCCTTGCCGACCTTACCGCTTCGAGGTCGAAAGCCTGTGCATCAAGGATATAATCGAGCGTGCCGCCTTCCAGCATCTGCACCATATATTTGGTACTGCCACCGAATGCAAAACGCGCTTTTTCGCCACGGGATTTCAGAATCTGGTCCAGGTAAACACCTACAGCCAGTGATGTTCCGCCAGCACCCGACTGCATGCTGCATCCTTCATGCAGCAGTCCTGCTTCATCACAAAAACGGGCAGTCCACTCAGCGAGCAGAAGACGGTCGGGGCTTTTCGTTACCTCGGTAGTACCGGAAACAATTTTTTCAGGAATACCGATATGGTCCACCACCACCACATAGTCTACATAATTACCCTGTACCTGCATGGGCATGCATGGAAAAGGAATGAGGTTATCGGTAACCACAATCACTTTGTCGGCATACATATAATCCGCCAGAGAATAGCCCAGGATGCCGCAGGCAGACTTTCCGCTGAGCGCATTGGCATTGCCAAAAGGGTCGGCCACCGGGGCGGCTATCACAGCAATGTCGACATGTACTTCCCCGTCCTGTATGGCTTGCACACGGCCTCCATGAGAGCGTAACACGGCGCAACCTTTCATTCCGCCTTTACTGGTGAATTTTCCCAGCGGACCGTTCATAGATCCTTCGATGCGGTTTATGGTACCGTCTTCAAGGTATTTAATAAGTGGTTCGTTGCAGGGAAATGATGCTGATGGAAACCAGACCAAATCCTTAACACCCATTTCGTGGGCTATATCAAAAATGGTATTACTTACAAGGTCTCCGTCGCGCAAATGATGATGTGTGCTGATGGTCATACCATCTTTCAGTCCGCATTTTTTCAAGGCTTCGCTCAGCGATGCAAGGGTTTTATTCCCGTCATCGGGATAATCAATACAAGTAGGAATAGGCGGCGCATATTTTACTCCGTTGGGCCTGTGTTTTCCCACGCCCATAAAAGGCACAGCAGGTTCTCCGTTGATGACGGTCGGTACCGTCCGGCCGATGGCATTCACAACAAGTTTATCATATTTTTTCATTGTCTTCTTCTCTCCAGTTTTTTGAAATTTTTCCTGTTGAAATGGCAAGGTTAATGGTCTTTTGCGCGCGTTTTACCACGGGGGCATCGATCATTTTTGTGCCTAACGAAACAACGCCCAGGCCTTTTTCTTTTGCTTCCATAAAAGCATTGACGATTTTTTTCGCCTTGGCTATTTCCACATCATCGGGTGCAAAATTGTCATGTAACACCTTGATCTGTCGGGGATGTATACAACCCATGCCGTCAAATCCAAGAGCCTTCGACCTGAGGACATTTTGTTTAAGCCCGTCCATATCAGCCACATCGGAGAATACGGAATCTATGGCCTGTATTCCGGCTGCTTTGCATGCATTGACAACCATGCTGCGTGCAAAAAACGACTCGGTAGCTTCAGCGGTGCGCCTGACTCCCAGGTCGGCGGTATAATCTTCGAGGCCGATAGCAAGCGCCACAACATTTTCAGCAGCGGTGGCAACCTCGTATGCTTTAATAACGCCCAAAGCGCTTTCGATTATCGGCATCAGCCATATATTTCCAGTAATCTTACATGTTGCTTTTATCTCATCTATCCTTTTGTTGACAAGGTGTATCTGCTCAGCGCTTTCGCATTTCGGTATCAAAAGCAGGTTCACATTATGCGGCACAATAAAATCAAGGTCTTTCAGACCCTGTGGCACCTGATTGATACGGACCATACGTTCGGCGCCATAAAAATCGAGGTTGCGCAATGCATTGCGAACCAGGAAGCCAGCCTCAAATTTTTTATCGGGAGCCACAGCATCTTCAAGGTCAAGGATAATTCCATCCGGGTGATGAATACCGGCATTGATCATCAGGCTGGGCGTATTGCCCGGCAGGTACAAACGGGATATTCTGTTTTTATCCTTCTCGGTCTGATAATTATTTTGTCCTAAAAAAGGAAAAAGAAATTCTTTGTCCGTTTTTATAAGCTTTTTAACTGCTGCTTCCAGGCGGGCTGCGACCACAAATGGAAGCGCTCCGGAATCATCAATTACTACCTTTGCATTTTTGATTTCAAAAAACTCAAGGATTTCTTCAACTCCCTTTCGGATTGATTTACCATAAAGTGCATTCACTTTACTGACCAGTTCAATAGTAATCCCACCGGAATTGAGCAGTTCCAGGCTAATCTGGCAATCAGACCGGACACCCTTGCCTTTATTTCCAATCGTAACTGTTTTAGTTTGTTCCATAGTTCTGTTATTTATTAGCTTCACAAAATTAGTCATTCATTAAATATTATTGAATTAATTTTTGAAATTGTTTTTATAGTTGCTAAAGGACTTTTTAACACTATTAGAAAGAACTTCATAAAAAAACAGTACTTTTATGGTATGTTTTTTGGAAGCACCACCCCAAAAAAATCAAAATCATGCGACCCACGTTATTAAAGCTCTTAAGTTTGTTTGTTTGTTCGTTTTTCTTTATTTTCGAATCACAGGCTCAATGGTCGGAGGAGGAAGTAGAAAAAAAAGGTTATATCAGTGATGACATTATGAACATCATTATCAGTCACCTGCCTGATGGATGGAATTTTGCCGATGAAGATGGGTACTTTATTTTTCAGCGAAAAGATTCCATATGGGAACTGGCAGAAAGTGCATCCAAAGTAACCGGAGAAAAGAAAGCGGATAAAAACAAGCGCATCCAGGCTGAAGGTAAAAAAACCATCGCCAAAATAATTCTTAAGTATGAAAAGAAATGGGATTTTATTAAAATTCAGGAAGCCACAATCTCAAACCAGAAAATCGATAATGAAATAGTCAATCTGGCACAAAAACATAAAATTTCAGGATTAAAAGATTTGAAACTCAGTTCAAAAGAAGGTATTGTATACACGCCTAAAACTGAAAATGATAAAAAAAGGATAGCTGAGTATTATGCAGAAAAAAAACAGTTGGAAGAAAAAATCATCCGACTGCCGGAAATGAGTTCACAGAAATACAGTTTGTTTATTATATCAAAATCAGGCGGGAATGATGAATCCCACATTATTTTTCCAGAGGAGGCGTCACTGGAAATGTACACCATTTTGTCATTGTGCCGGGAAGTATGCGGAAAATAAAAGGGCTGACATTTTTCATATCAGCCCTTTTACCATCAGTAATTTTAAAATTAACCTTTACCCTGACCAGCCTTTACCTTATCTTTTGGAATTGGTTTATTGTTAGTCGGAGTAGTTTTTGTAGGTTTTGTTCCTTTCTGTTTTGCAACAGCGGCCAGAGAATCAGCAACTTTTTGAGCAGCAACTGCGATAGAATCAGCTTTTGCAGCTTCAGCAGCAGCGATAGAATCGTCAATGGCTTTCTGAGCAGCAGCGATAGAATCAGCTTTTGCTTTTTCTTTTGCAGCAATTTCTTCAGCGCTCGGTCCACAAGCTACAAGAGCTGTGAAACCAGCGAGCACTAAAACTGAAAATAATTTTTTCATTTTTTTTAATTTTTGGTTATTAATTCGAGAGCAAAATTAATAAAAAAAACAGGAATATGTACAAAAAACTTTTTTTTTTACTTTTTTACCTGCTATGGGTATAAAATAAAAGAGGCGGAAAATTTCCGCCTCTTTTAAAATTACAAGTAATCGCTTACTTCTTTTTTGCTGGAGTTGCTTTTGCGATTGAATCATCAATAGCTTTCTGTTTTTCAGCAGCAGCAATTGAATCAGCAGTTGCAACAGCTTTTAATGAATCAGCTGTAACTACAGCAGCGATAGAATCAGCTTTTGCTTTTGCTTTTGCAGCGATTTCTTCTGCGCTAGGTCCGCAAGCTACGATAGCTACCATACCAGCGACTACTAATACTGAGAATAATTTTTTCATTGTTTTGGTTTTAAATAATTGATTTTGGGTTACAAAAGTAATACATTATTTTTAAAAAAAAAGTTTTTTTGAAAAAAAATCGGATTTATAATTATTTTTTATACTTTTGTAGTGATTAAACAATTATTAGTTTAAATAACACTTTATTAACCAAAACAAAAAATCATGAAAAAGATTACTTTAGTTTTTGCTTCAATCGTATTGGTTGCTGGCATGATTACCTTTTCAGGATGCCAAGAAACTGACACTGGCACTCCGGTCATTACTTTAACAAACGATGATGAAGCTCATAACCGGGTTGAACAATTCAGTGTGGCCAACTACACTGATCCGGGCGCAACCGTTGTTGATGATAATGACAAAGACCTTGTTGCCATTGCCTCCGGTTCGGTTAACATGAATTCTGCCGGCGAATATACAATTACCTATACAGCAACTGATAAAGCCGGAAATTCTGCTGAAGAAACCAGAACTGTTACTGTTGACGGTGGTTTGTATCTTGCAGGAAGTTTTTTAGTTGAAGATTTTACAGGTACAACATCTAACGGCACTTATCCGGAAACCATCACCGCTTCATCGGTTAGTTATAACAGAATCAATTTTACCAAATTTGCATTCTATGTGAACGGTACTGTTTATGGAACTCTTTCCGGTACCACTATCACCATCCCGGCACAAACCGTAACCTGCGGAAACCCGGCTGCTGACAGACTCTTCACAGGTACAGCTACCTATAACTCAGCCAACCAAAATTTCACACTGAATTATAGCGAAACCACCAATGGAAATACTATCACAGGTCACGGTGTATATACCCTGAACTAAGAACAATATTTGTTTTCAGAAAATCCCGGCTGTTTTCACAGCCGGGATTTTTTTTATCCGGAAAAAAAATAAAATCGTACTTTTGACATTATTATTAATACTAGTTTCAAACTACAACTAAATGAAAAAATTCACTTTATTACTTTTTATTGCCTTGTTGTGTGCCAGCTCATGTAAAAAAGATGACACCACCCTTCCCGTCATTACATTACAGGGAAACAACCCTCAGGTGGTGATCTTTGGCACGCCCTATTCCGAAGCCGGCGCTGTAGCCACAGATGATATTGATGGCACCCTTACCGTTTCCATCACGGGAAGTGTAGACACCCTTTCAGCAGGAGAATACACCATAACATATTCCTGTGAAGATGCGGCCGGAAACGCTGTCAGCGAAACCCGCACTGTTATCGTGGATGCCGGTCCTTTTCTTGCCGGAAATTTCCAGGTCGATAACTTCATTGGTGTGGAACCTGATATCACCTATAATGACACGGTTTCTGCCCCTGACACCTCAAACAACATCCTGTATTTTAAAAAGTTTGGAGGAATCGAACAGGCAGTAGTTTATGCCACTTTGATCAATACCAGTATCATTATCCCATCGCAAACTATTTATTGCGGTACTGTTCCGGAAAACAAGACTTTTTCAGGCTCAGGGACATTCTCGTCCGATTCTGTTTTTACGATAAACTACTCGGTAACCAATGGCATTGTTGAATACTCCGGGCATGGTATTTATTCAAGACAATAACCGGATAATTAAAAAAAATGAATTTTAAGTTCAAATATTTATTATTTCTTCTGCTGGGTCTTTCATTGTTTTCCTGCAAAAAAAAAGATGAAGAAAACCCGGTAGTTACCCTAAAGGGTGATTCCTTTGTTACCATTATTCTGAATTCTGAATATACAGATCCCGGCGCTGACGCTTTTGACAATACAGACGGAACATTAACTGTTGAGATTTCAGGTGAAGTGAACCCGGATTTTGCCGGCACATATTATATTGTATACACGGCATCGGATGCGGCGGGTAATTCGGGGCAGGCCATCCGTACCGTCGTTGTCCGGAACGAAGCTGAACCATACAACGGGCCATACTCCAGGACCTCTTATACCCCTGCTGATACAACGAACCAATTATCAACAGTAACCGTTTCGACCATCCTGAACAAACGCATCTGGGTGGCGGGTTTCGCCCATTACCAAAATGCTTCCGTTTTTGCTGATATTTCAAATGACACCATCCGTTTTCCTTCCCAGACTTCACTTGCCGGCGCCCCTGCCATAACTCACAAATTTGAAGGCAGTGGACTGATCAAAAACATCAACGACACCACCGTATTCGAGATCTATTTCAGTGACTCCGTATCTGGTGTAATCACCAACGGATTTATGGTATTTAAAAAATAACATCATGAAAAAATCATTTTTTATACTATTATTTCTGTTCATGGCTTGTTTTTTTTCATGTAAAAAAGACAAATCTGATGACAAAACGCCTCCTGTTATCACCCTGATTGGCTCATCACAGGTATATGCGGAGAAAGGAACGTCTTATACAGATGCCGGAGCTACAGCCCTTGACGAAACGGACGGCGATATTACTTCGAAGATTGTTGTTTATAATCCGGTAGATATTAATACGATCGGGACCTATTACGTAACCTATAATGTTAGCGACAATGCCGGAAATAATGCGGTGGAGGTAAAACGGAAAGTGGAAGTTAAGATTTTCTGATCTCATTTTTCCGGTAAGCTTTCATCTGAGGCACCTCGTCAACTTATCTTCATCCCTGTTATTTTTAAGGAACTACAAAAATTTAAAGTTAAATTTCAGGTTTATGTATATTTGCATGAATTTTTGACGGGTTGGAATTCATGAAAAAACTTTTCCGTTTTAACAATATTTATTTCGCATTGTTATCCAGGATACTAATAATTATTATCCTGTTTACCCTGACAAGGATCCTTTTTTACCTATTCAATTCAAATTATTTCAGCACCGATCCGAAAGAATTCTTTTTCATCCTCCTGTTTGGGCTAAAGTTCGATATTTCGGCCATTGTCGTTGTGAATATCATCTATATTTTTTTTCAAACTATTCCATTTAATTTCCGCAGCAATAGAGTATACCAAAAAACCCTTGAAATCATATTTTATGTAACCAATGGCATCGCTATATTTCTGAACTGCGTTGATGTTGTTTATTTCAGATATGTATTCAGGCGTACCACTTTCGATATCATTAAATCCATTTTTATTGGTGATGATTTCAGAACGATGTTCTGGAAATATGTGGCCGATTACTGGTACATACTTATTATATGGATCGTGATGATCATACTAATGATATTTCTGTATAAGAAAACAAAACGAACCTACACCATCCACAACCGGTCAGTTATTCAGTATTTGTTAGCATTTTCATGGTTTGTCGTGGCCATGGGTTTGTCTGTGATATTTTTCCGGGGCGGGTTTCAGTTAAGGCCAATAAGTCTGGTTACGGCAGGTGAATATACCACGGCCGACAATGTGCCATTGGTCATTAATACACCTTTTTCCATTTACAGCACATCAAAAAAGCAAGATCTTAAAGAAAAAATGTATTTTGATGAATCTAAAGCTGAAAAAATTTATAACCCTGTGAAAACCACCAGGCATAAAAAAGGCCTGCCGTTACGGAAATTGAATGTTGTAATAATCATAGTTGAAAGCCTTTCAAAAGAATATATCGGCGCTTTAAACCAGGATATTGAAGAAAAAAAATATACAGGATATACCCCATTTCTGGACTCATTGATTCCACATAGTCTTTGTTTCGAGCAAATGTTTGCCAATAGTAAAAGATCTATCGAAGGAATACCCGCCATACTTTCGGGGCTGCCTTCATTAATGGATGATTCTTACCTCACGTCAGCCTTTTCAGGAAACAAGATCAATTCGCTCCCGCTGTTACTAAAAAAATACGGCTATCAATCGTTATTTTTTCATGGAGGGAAAAACGGAACTCTGAATTTTGACGCGTATGCAAAAATGGCTGGTTTTGAAAGCTATATTGGAAAAAATGAATACAACAACGACGCTGATTATGATGGAAAATGGGGCATTTACGATGAAGAATTTTTGCATTATTCGGCTAACGTTTTAAATAAAACCAGCCAGCCCTTTATTGCTTCCGTTTATACGTTATCTTCTCATCATCCTTATTCGATACCTAAAAAATATAAAAACAAATTCAAAAAAGGTTCCCTTGAGATTCACGAAAGTATTATG
>Ga0209098_1001532_pt1 | contig 22024 bp, 28 predicted proteins | sample AD_JPNHW1_MetaG_FD_184429 | JGI IMG/M metagenome (GOLD analysis project Ga0209098, IMG submission 184429) | Active sludge microbial communities of municipal wastewater-treating anaerobic digesters from Japan - AD_JPNHW1_MetaG (SPAdes) (version 2) | ecosystem: Engineered > Bioreactor > Anaerobic...
TGAAAACAAACAATAGTAATACTAGTAGTATAGTAATATAGTAAATACTTTCTATTACTACAAGTTTGTGGACCTATTACTTTATTAGTATAACTACTATATTACTATATAATCAATATACGTAAACTATATTTACTATATATGTTACTATATTACTACTATACTACTATATTATATAACTATAATTACTATATGTATTATATACTACTAATATCACTTGTATTCCTTAAATATATCAAGTTCTTATCATAATCAATAGCATATACTTTTCCGCTATCTATAAAAATAATTCTGTATTCTGGTTGGTTTTGTATTGGTTGAACAAGTTCTTCGTTGTCATTAACTACCTGCAACGTATCTTCCACTTGATCATATATTTCTACATATACGCTAATAGATGCAGCTATGGCCATTATGATAGCACAAGCTAATGACAACGAATCTTGTTTCATGTTCCTACTGCCAAACCAAGAACAAGAAGTACCACTATTAAAATACCAACCAACATTCCAGTGAATAGACCTTGGAAAAAAATGATTTCATCTGGCATATAATAATACCTTCTATCATGATGTTACATCTTTAAATAGTTTTCCGTTTATCATTTTATAGCCAACCGGCGCAATGTATATGGCATCCGGTACGGTATCATCAAGTATGTTATCTTGATCTAATGCAAAACAGAATGCTAGTGGGTCTTGGTTGACTGCGGCTTTCTGCTCTTCAGCACTAAGATTATAATATGATCTCATTGTGAAGTTGCCGTATGCCTGGACTTCTTCTATAGTTGCGGGTCCGTGATCGGATTTTCTCATGACACGTAAATCTAGTTTAGCAATGCCGTCTCCAACATTAATGGTTACAGTGGATTCAGACATGTTGAATGCAAACGTGGTTTCGACGCTAGATTCATAGTCGCCTTCAATGTTAGTTACGCGATATAATCGATTGGTGCCACTACCGCTAATGAAAGTAATGTCACGATCATATATGGTACCTTTACCACCTTCAACTACAAAATTTTTCGACACACTTTCGTTAGATTCATCCCATGCTCTGTCGTACCGGTACGTTCCGCTACCGTCACTAAATCCAGAATCATCGCGGAACTCATTTCCTTCGTGCTCTACTCTTAGTGATCCTTGTCCAACATATATCTCCAGTTCTGCGGTATCCCCAGCACCTGTTCCTGACAATCCAATAGACAACATAAACAATGCCAAATAAACGCCAGCCAGTAAGGTACAAATAATAAAACCTATTTGGAATGCACGTCTCGGAGAAATTGATATGTCCATGGATTACCACCGAATTATAGGAATAGGAGACTTCAACGTTGCGGCAGTTGCAGCTATATGATTACCAACTAGTGTTAATAGTCGACCTTTTTTTATCTCCAATGCGACGTCTTCTTCATTCATTCGTAAGAATCTAGCAGCTTCAGATGCAGGATCTTCCAAACCAGACAAATTTCCCAGGAATTTTGCGGCATCTTCACATTCTTTAGAACCACGGACGTTCGCAGACCATAAGAAAAGGAACATCATGGCCAATACTCCAAATGCGACAAATGCAATTCCAAATGCGACACTTTCGTATATCATATTATCCTCCAATCACTTTGGTGATATACGTTATTTTTTCGTCGTTTGTCTGTGCTGTTTTGAAACACTTTATTATTTTTTCGTACTTTTTATCGTAGTTGTCAAGTGATGCTTTAAGTGCAGTTGATTTTACTTCTGATCGATTTAATGCACTTTCCAGATCTACCATTTTCCTATAGTGTACATAAAACAAAATAGCGAGTGCTGCAAACGCAATAGTGGCAAAAAGTAGTAAATATGAAATCATACTACCTCTGTTTCCTTGTTTTCAGTTTTGCGTAATACTATTTTCTCTCCATTACTCCATTTTCTCAATGCAACAATCAATGGGAATAAAACCACACCTAATGCTGCTATTTGTTCCGTGGTCAAACTTACGAATCCCATCATAGCGGCTAGCGATGCCAAGGTTCCCAGAAATGCAACTAGCGCAATCTGGGATTCCCAGGGATATTGTTCGACGGTTTTTGTATTTTTTGTATCTGTCATTGTGTAACCTCATATAAACTTTTATATTTGTGACGTTTAACCATCACTTTAATTGGGTTTTTTTGCAGACGACTTCTTGGGTTTGACCGTCTCAACTTTCTTTTCCTTTTTCGCTTTTTCGGATGCCACCAGATCCTCCAATGCCTTGAAATCGGCTTCAAGAGGGACTTTCATAGCAGCCGAGATGGTGGCGACCTGCTCCCTGATTGCGGCTATCTGATCATAGATGTTCTTCTGTGATGTGATATTGTCCCCAATGCCACGATCAATGATCTTCTTCTGTTGGGCTTCTGTCAGAGTCATGCGAAACCAGCCCCCTGCGCTTCGAGGTCTTGCGCAACCGTTCTGTCGGCCACCCTCTCCGAATCGTGCCAGGCTTCCATATAGCCCTGACCGGAGAAGGTTTCGGACAGGATGCCCGCCCCAAGAGGCATCAGCATCAGTTATAGGCGCTTGTGTCGGTGGTCTCTGTGGCCCGGATCAGGCTATCGTTCATCTGCCTGAGCATTAGCCGCAGAGTCTCCAGAGCCTGCTTCTCCTTGAAACTGTCAAAGTCGATCTTCGATTCAGATAATTATGCACTGGCTATGAACATAGCCAACGACCGCCCCGGTGGAGTATTTGATGTGTAGTATTGGGCCTTGGTCGTTCCCCCCGTAATCATACGATCTTATTGCGGAGTAATTTGTGGTGCTCCCGCCTTGTGGCCCAACGACAAGCATCTGCATCGCGGCACCGCTTGCATACGAATACGATGCCATCAGCTCTTCTATGATGCTTATGATGCTACCAGTATTGACCCATGTGCCTGTGCTCGGTGGCGCCCAACTTACGTTGGCGGTCGTCTTCGTTCGCCCATTCAGGTCCGCCTTGTTGGCTATTACAGCGGGATCGTCGTCGTCTTCGAAATATATTGTGCATGTTGGAGGCGTCCCGGATTTGCTATCATACCGCATCGATATGTACGCCTCGTCGATCGTAGCGCCGTCTGGTATTGTTACGCCGTCCCACCGAACATACGTGGTATATGCATTTCCCATAGTTTGGCCGAAATATAGTTGCATTCCGTTATTGTATATATATCCGCCGCTACCATAGCCATCGTCCGCGCTTGCCGCGACCTGATAATCCAGCGTCGTCACAGTATCACCGTTAGGCCAACCGTGCATCGCTCGATTGTGGTGCACGAATCTACATTGAATCTGAGGATGTCGCCCGCCGCTATCGAAGTTGTCCAACCGGAAAGAGTGGTGTCTTCGGCTTTCACCGCACTCGATATCGTCGGAGGGGTTGCTGATGTGATCGTATCGGCATCAGTGGGCGGAAAGTTCGCATAAGAATCCTTCCATATATCGACCACAATCGAGCCTGTCTGATCAGCCAGGAGGCGCACTGCCGCGATGGTGCACGCGAACGGGATTTGGATGTCGCCCGCTACACCATCTGCGATCTCAGAGCCGCCCCCATCGATGATGAAAGCGATAGTCCTGGTCTTCAGATCGGCATACTGAGCGACCTTCGTCCAAGTGTCGGTCATCGTTTCACAAACGGCTTAGGCGGGCTATCGGAGGTCTCGCCAGGCGGCTTGAGGGCCACGAAGTAGGCATCATCGAGCGTCCTTTTCGCTATGGACAGGGCCATATACATCTCGTTGACGCTTGCTCCATGCGACTTGAACGTTGCTGTGATGTCCTTGCAGATGGCCTCGATCCTCTTGGCGGAGTCCCCATCCCGCCGGGCTTTCTCTTCCAGCAGGATTTGAACAGCTCCAGACAGGTCGTCTATCTTCGCCAGAAGGGCAGACTCCGCTTCTTTGTTCATCAGATCACCTAGACGCCGGTGCACACGTAGAGCTGGTTATCATCCGTGTCGTAATAGAGCTGGCCAACTACCGCCGGTGAGGGGGGAGAGGCAGACTTGTGAACTACCATGTTCTGGAGTTCCTGTTTTCCACAATCGAGTGCAGCGGAGAGCGTTTCAATATGCTCCGATCCAACGGCGTCATCTGCGATATTTGCCGCTCCGACACAATCCGCCCCGAGAGCGTGGACATGGTCATCTCTGGCCGCCTTGGTGCCGTCTCCGATTGCTGCCACTGTGCCCACCGCCTCGGGCGTTTCGACTGTCGCCAGAATAGCAACGTCTCCCTGTGATATTTTCGTCCAAGTGTCTACCATTAATCATCTACCTCTGTGCAAACGTATAACTGTCCATCTTTCGTCCAAGTGTCTACCATTAATCATCTACCTCTGTGCAAACGTATAACTGTCCATCTTTCATCACAATTTCTCCCTTCTTTGGGTTGGCCGGAAATTCCGTAACTTCTCGGACCCCCGCGGCGGTATCGACCGCCCCGTCGTTATCGGCTACGTGAATATAGCTCATACTGCCTCCACGTAGTAATCCACCCCACCGATAACCCGATCGGCAGTAGTGCACTGTACCACAAAGGCTTCGTCAGTGCCCAAGTTCCTGTGCTCTGGATAGTCAAACACCATAGCATCGCCTTTGACCGTCTCGATTGTAGTAGTACCTGACTTTAGAGCTATTTCTACGTTGACCTGAGGATCGCTGCCTGATATGAGGCTGAGCCTCGTTAGCCTGATCCGATTTCCCGCTACAGGGGCGTCTATGATCGTCTGAGCGGATGCGGACGAAAAATCAATTGCAACATGAAGCTGTAATTTTTCAAGCTTTTTTGCAAGATCCGCTTTCATGAGGGCAATGTCCGCCTTCACTGTAGCGAGATCGGTCTGGACGGTGCCCAGATCTGCCGACATGCTGGCAAGATCGCCAGCCGCTGTATCTGGGGTGGCGACTGCCAATGATTCGGCAGCGGTCTTAATGCTGCCAAGCGTGCTTTCTTTGGCCAGCGCCTGAGTGGTCAACTGGGCATCCGTTAGGGGCCCGGTTACAGCAACTGATTCGGAGTCCAGGGTGACCTTAACATCAGAAGCTCGCAATTCAGTATCGGTTAATGGACCAGTCACGGCAACAGATTCAGAATCAAGAGTTACCTTGATGTCAGCGGACTGCGATGCCCCACCATTGACATTAACTAAGTTGGTCGTGCCCGGTGTGGTCTGGTCAATTCCGACCTTGCCAATGATCTGAGTTCCAGCGGGCAGTTCTTCGCCGAACTTGACGTCGCCTATATAAGTAGCATCCGCTATATCCGTAGCTGGCGCAACTGATAATGACGCGGCTTTGAGTTGCTGTCCAAGATTACCTGCTGGAAATTCTTTAATATCCACATCGCCGCCGATATCTACAGAATCAATTGATACAGACGCATCAACTGGTATTTTGCCATCAACTAGTGCAGGCAATTTCCCATCAATACTTGCAGAAGCTGAATTGATAGCAGCCAGGTCACCTGCTGTGGTGTCTGGAAGAACATCCATTGTACTATCAGTTGTCAGAGAGGCGGTACCGTCGCCATTATCAGTACCTTTAATCGGCAATGCTTCTAGTTCGTCGTTTGTTACCACACAAATAACTTTAGAACCAACACCACCATTAATTATTGTTTTTCTCATTGTTTAGGCCTCTTCGAAACTAATTGCATACAAAACATCTAATGCAGTACCTATGACATAAATGTCGTCTGCCTGAACAGGAAATGACAATGTTAAACCAGTTGCTGGAATCGGTATGCTATGCCCAACTTGTACAGCAGAACTACCCAAATAAATAGTACCGGAATTACCAGCATCTGGCATTAAAAACAAATATTTGTAAATAGCTTCTGTTGCTGACAATGGTATTGCACTTGCTGTCATTTCATATTCTGTTTCTGATACAGTACATGGAACATCTGCCTGAACTACAGAAAAAGATCCACCTGCTGTTTTCTTTCCAAGACTTACCGGCAGCTTCCCATCAATACTTTCAATCGCAGTAGTTTGTGCTGCCAGATCACCACTAACCGTATCTGGAAGTGTTGCCATGGAACTTGTAACAATCAATGAAGCAGTGCCGTCTCCATTATCAGTACCTTTTATTGGTGCAGCTTCTAAAGTAGCGTCATCTGTAACAGCACAAATAACTTTAGATCCTATTCCACTATTAACAATAGCTTTTTTCATATAACCATAACCTCATTGATGTTAAAAATAAAATATTTGGAACCAATGAAATTCCAAATTTTCTAACTCATTTCTATTCCAATTTCATAAGTACAATGCATACCAGGAACAGTATCTTGAACTTTTACAATAATTTTTTGAAATGCAGATTCTGTTTCCAAAAAGTATACTTGTTCTGGTATAAGAACTTGTTCTATAGTATTACTTAGAATACTAGCAATGTAATATTCTATACTAAGATTCATGTTATTCGACGGGCTGGTGTTTTTCACGGAAACCGATTGTTTAGTAGAACCAACCACATAACAATCTAATGCAGTCTTTACTGAAGACGTGGTAGTTCCTTCCGCATAATTTGAAAATCCAGGAGGAACTACACCACCATCATATTCGGAATAAACAGAATTTGGTGATCTGCCGGAAGCCAATAACTCAGAATACTCTTCATTGGTTATAAGGCCCAAACGATATGCATCATAAATTCTAATATTCATCACCAAAAACAAAAAAGTTTATGTTATCACTTATGCGGTTACTGTCCATTCTAATGAAACTAATATTTTGCCACCGGCAGTAGATTTTGCACTTGTTAAATAATAATATCCGTCTGCTAGAACCACATTATTTGTGGTTGGCGAAACAGCATATTCAGTATTTAATGCAGCAGAAGCTGTTGCCGTTATGACACCAGTTGCTGAAGCCCCAGTTGAATTACCACAAGTCACAGTACCATTGCCAGTACCAGCAATTGCTTTCATTACAATGCCACGAATCTTGTTGATGGTAACTTTCATTGGGAAGTATATTTTTGTGGTGGTTTGTTCGTCGGTTTCGAAACTCATCGGAACGGTTGTAACACCTTTAAGTAAAGCAGCTTCCAAATGAGCAATTTTTGCAGCAACTGTCAAAACACCAGAAGTATCACTTAAACCAGTTGTTGCAGCAACACCTGCCATAACGTCTGCTAACGGTTTAGCTAAATTTGTAAGCGTTGCTTCTTTCAAGGCGTTTTCATCGGCACTGTCACAAATCATAACGGAATCTGCGGCAATAGGTGTGGCTTTTGCATCTAGTCCCGCAATATCGACACTGAGAACACCATCAGCATTATTAAGTCCAGTTGCTGTAACCGTCCCAGTCATACCGTCAGCCAAATCCGCGATATCAACTTTCTTAGCAACGCCTCCTTGCAAAAACGGAACTTCATCTGTTGCTAAAACAGGAACTGCTTCATCGAGATTTGCTAATACTTTAGTTTGTGGACCTGTTAACTTTGAAAATTTTTGATTAACCATAAATATTACCTCATAAATATGTAAAAAGTATATTATCAAATTTGCATATGCGATCTATATTTTGTTGTATTTATTATTTCACTAAATGGTGATATATCAAGGTTCATTTCTGGATATAATAGCCAATGACTTGTTAATAAGTTAAACCAGTACCATCTATCATAATTTGCTTTAGAATTACAAGAAGAACATAATACAACAAATTTCCATGGTAAACTATTACAATTTATCGATTTATCATAAGTAATGTGATGAATAATCATTCTAGTAGTATGTTCTTCTTCTGTTTTATTACAAATAAAACATTTACGTTCAAATTTATTTCTAATATATTCTTTAAATTCGAAATTAAATGTCTTGGAATATGGATTGTAACTTATACCATCTTTCCAGTTCCAATGTTTTGAACCACTATGCGATTCTGACATTTTGGCCCTGGTTTCGGGTGTATGCTTGCAATCTTTGTGTGCATTAGCTGATTTTTTACACCAGTCTTCATCCATCGTTAAGCCAGAATTCCAAGTTGGCTTACCTTTATGACTATCTGACATTTGTTTTAATGTTTCTTCAGTATAAATGTCAGTTTTTCCTTTGTTCCAAGGTATTTGACCACGATGTATGGCACTCATTTTTTCACAGAATTCAGGAGACATTTTCTTTCCTAATGTCCCACTACCCCTATGATTAATAGAAAGTTTTTGTTTTATTTCATCAACATCTTCTGAACGAGACCAATGAGTTTTTCGTATTTTTTTCTTTGATTCTTCTGAATGATGTGAACCTTTTCTAATAAAAATCACCATAAAGTATTTATACTAGAACTTTTTTAAATCCTAGTATAAATAGTTTTTGGTATGCAAATTTATGTAAAACAACTAACTAGCGAGCGTATTTATCTCAACAAAAGCTGTGCCCACATGGATTTCTACAGGATGAATCCACTCTTTGATTTCTACGTAGAAGTTTCCGCCGGGCTGCTTGGGATAGTCATCAGCAATATCAATGTCTTGGGAAACTACGAACTCTGCGGCCTGAGGATCATAAGGAATAACATATGCGTAGCCAGATGGAGTATGTTGTGATTCAATCATCCAGGATCTGTCATCCTCGGGTTTGCCGAATAGTGGTCCCATGCCCTTCCAGAACGGAATTCTCTCAGAATCCTTCATGTTTAGGTACGCCATAGTTGTTCTGTCAGCTATCAAAGCATAAGGCTTGAATCTGTGATCCATCATTCGGATAGCATTTACGACATCTTCGTAAGGATCTCTAGTGTCTCCGGAACCATTCCATGCACCCATATTAACAATATCGTTACCAGTCGCACTTCCGTTAGTTGCTAAAATTTTACCATTTACGTTTACATGAGCAACGTCAACAATACCATCAATACCGAGATCAGAATCACCATTCATTAGAATGTAATCTTCTGCAGAATGTATCATAGCTAATGCGCTATCGATTTCCTTGGCCTTCATGGTTGCGCCTTGTGCCTTAGCAAGATCTCTCTCGTTGACCATAAACCCATCCATGAACTGATACATCTCATGCTTTTCGACTTTGGTCTTCATTGTGAACGGCTGGGGTGCGGCACCTTTAGCCACAATCTGTGCACGTCCGCTAGTAGACTGATAGTAAGAAATTGCATCAATATCGATTTGCGTTCCAACGTCTCTTCGCGGTAGAACATTTCTTGCAACTAGTTCTGGACGATAGTTCAACTCAAATTGATTAATTTCCTGAATCCAGGCTGTAACAACTTCATCAGGTATAAATGAACCATAATTTAGATTAGTGTCTGCCATTTTTGTATTTCTCCATAAAATTTATTATAAACGTTTAAAAATTATTAATGAGGTCTAAATAAGTTCGACCTCAATCTGCACAAGCTTGTACATGGTTATGTTATTAGCATGAGAAGCTAACAGGTCTTTTTCCATGGTAATAGTAGTAGAAGAAGTAAGGGGATCCAAAACTCTATTAACTTCAGCGGCTTCATCGGAATCAATGACTACGTAGTCACCTTCAACAAGATCAAGTTTGGCTATAGTTGCTGCAGCATTAAAAGTTACGACCGATCCAACAAATGAAGTAACCGTTTGATCATAGTTAACATCACCGGCGTCATCGGTTTCCAGAACTCTGCCAACAGAATAAGCTGTTCTTATGGTTGCCGTAGTTTCGGGAACCACGACACCCAAAGACTCAGTACCTGCACCTAGTGTCGCCGGGAATCTTACAAAGTCGCCAGCATCAATAGTCTGACCGCCAAGCAACCACACATTAACAGTTCCAGTAGCTACGTATTGTACCTTCTTGCCAGCAGCATAAAAACCATCATAAGGCATCTGTTGTCTCTGGTCATCAACAGCAACTCCTAAATAAGTATAGGGAGTGTTAGTTACCTGTGCCTTGATTGTTCCATCAGCGGACCTGGTTACAAAAGCGCCAAACGGTATTTCGCTTGCAGCTACACCAGTTTTGATAATTCCGCTTCCAGGGGTTTTGACACCCTTAAAAGTCATATAAATTGGAATTGTTGACATTTTATTATTTCTCCATAAATGTTAATTTTTTTATTTTCTCCTATAATTAGAAGAAAGGGTTTTTTGTAGTTCAGCACGAGCCTTTGATAGTTCAGAAACAGCTTCTCCTTCTTCAGGAATACCACGTGCGTTCATTTTTGGAATATCCATCTTGAAAACTTCTGGATTTGCAGCAATATACTTCCATCCAGTCTTGAGGAAGTTGTCATAGTGTACACGAGCATCTTTCCGGTGGGCAGCATTTAACTTCTGTCCAAAAGCCTGGAAGTCTTCCTCGGCCATCCGATCAGATTCTTCCTTCTCGGCTTCCTGTTGTTTCATTAGGAGTTCATCGAGCCGAGCTTGTAATGCAGCCATTTGTTCTTTAAGGCTAGCAATTTCCTCATCTTTGGTAACAAGTGATTCCTCGACTTCGTTGAGTTTGGCTTCAAATTCGTTCTTCTCAGGAACTTTTTCGGACAGTTCTACGTTTTCTGTATTAATATATTCTTCAGTCATATCATTACCTACATTTTGTGAATTATATTTTTTAATATCATTGCATTTGTTCTGTTTAGGAATTTTTCCATTTTTAACGAAAGTTTTAGACCATTCAATGGCTTCATTTTTGTCATTTGTTTCTAAAACAACGTCATTACATGTTTTTGAATTTAATTTAATACTATAATTGTTATTGTGATCATTAGTTGTAGTTGTTATATCAGCACGTCTTAATTCATTGTAAAAGGAATCTGTTTTAGGAGCCTCATTTAGTAGAAATCCGCAACCTTCTTCATGGGAACACGCACCTTTTTCAGCACCAAGATCCGCGAAATGATAGAAGTGGTATCCGCCGTCTTCTATTGCCCCATACCGTTTGCCTTCGTGTTCGCCGTCTTCAAAGGTAGTATGGGTCGTGTATGCAATTGAACCATCATAAGGTACATCGGACTTAATTCTGGTAATGTCATCAGGGCTCAACTTATTTTTGTAGTATCGTGCAACTGCGACAACATCTTTCTTGTCGGGTCTAGACATCACATTAATGAGTTTGCCAATGCGGTCATGCTTATACGTGACTAGTTCTGTTGGTGCCGTATGCCCCTTGAGTATTGGTTGTCCTTCCAGCCAATGTGCGTCTTTTCCAAAATACTCAAACTTCTTGAGTGTCGGAACACCATCGGAACCAGTAAAAACGCCTTCCCTCATCGGAACAACAGGAACGTCAATTACATTGTCGTCTTCGAAAATAACTTTGGAACCAGACAACGCAGAATTAAGTTTAATGTCACTACTATTCACGACAGCAATGTTTCCCATTTCGTTAGCGTCTTGCAAAACATATTCATTGAGTTTGATTTTGGTGGTGTCTTCAATTGGAGCCGACATATGACGTTGAGTAAATTCCATCTGTTCTTCAGTAAGTGGCATTCCTTCACGTTCCTTTAGGAAAACAATTTTTTTCATGACGGTCCGGTTAGCAACACCAGTTCTTTTACCAGAAGCCAATTCCCAGCTGTCATCTAAACACCGTAGGCAATATTGAGGTTCGCCGGATACAATTGCTCCAACAACATACCTATAAGAATCAACGTTCTGGGCATCGCCGCCATCAACATCCAAAAAGTACTTCATGAGCTTTTTCTTACTGATTTTACCATCAGAAGTAGCCCACTCAATCAAGTCTTGTTTGGCTTTTTCTGGTGTCCAGCCAACGTCTATATCATCGGAATGTTCATATTCGGTAATAGGAACAGTATCTTGAACTACCATATCACCGGAATCAGTGACATATGCAGAATTTTCTTTAATTCCAAGAACGTCCTTCATGCCGTCAGTTAGTATTTCCAAACCAAAGTTTTCTTTAGCAAGACCAGCCGCTTTTTCAGCTAATCCTTCGTGTTCAACGCCAGTATGAGAACCCATTGCAGCAGAAAAAGCAGCTTGCAGTCCTTCTAAATCATATTCTGGTTTGCCATCTACCACCTTACCAACCGGATAACTATAATCAGATTCTACTGAACCATCACCGTCAACCTTCAAAAAGTAATTTTCTATTTTTTCTTTTTGAAGTTTACCATCATCATCCTTCGCAAAATCAAAAAGTTGACTTTTGCTTGCCGCACCGTCCCACTCATTTAATTTAATTGGAGGATTTTCTTCGGCAACCATTTCAACTATTTCTTTTTTGGTAATTGCAATCACCTATAAATATTATAAACATTAATCAAAATAAATCAAGACTTTTCAATTTTACGATAATGAAATTCAAGAAAGTCAAACATTAATTTTAGACTCGGAATGAATTAGCCCCGTAAATAACTATTTATACTCATAAAACTATCTTAAGATTAACTCTGATGTACTATCCTTAGGGATAGCTTCAGATCTAAATCGGTATCTTGTTTCGTTCCTTTGGGACAACCTTGATACAATTGATCGCCTAGACATCCAATGGGAATCTCTAATCTGAGGAGTCAATGCGGCAGATCGATTCATGGCAGACAGAGATGTCATGAAAGGGAGCACTGATCCCCCGAAACGGCAATAGCTTGATTCGGCCAACCGTAGAACCCAAAAGACTTTAACTTTTGTAGTAGGTCAGGAAATTAAATATATGCAATTATTTTTTATTGGACTTTTTTGAGGTTTTCTTTGGTTTTTCTTCTGGTACATCCATGACCTTAATGTTATTCAATTTTTTTGACATTTCCAGAAACTGTTCATTGGTAACGTATTTCCAATCTTGTGTTTTTTCATTAAATATCCACATGTTTATACATTCCTTGGGTTGTTTTTAAAATTGTTAATCAAAATAATAATGAAAATATGCAATTTTACGAAATCCAACCGTAAACTTTATATACTAAGAGAAATACAATTATAATTGTCCCCCCAAAACATCAGAAGGAACGGCACAAGGAACATCATCAAACCTTGTGTCATTCTTTTGATAAGGGACCGATTTTTCTATCCAGTTGGTCGTTTTCTGTTATTTTTTTAAGATCATTTACTTCCACTAGTGTTAACTATCACCAAAATACTTATATATGATTAGTTATAACTACTTTGTTAGAGGTATAATAAAATGTCTGATGAAGTACAACACATAGATTTGGTATTGCCAAAGAACGCCAGAAACGTTAGTGTTACCTTTCAAATACCGAACAACGATTCCGGAAACATTACCATGAACTATGGATTTCATAAGCACGGTGATTTAACACTAGTGAATACAAAACCAAGTGTATTGGATGAGACAATTACAAGTAAAGTACCAAGCAGGTCACTAAGTAAGACAAAGCGAGCGATAACTTTCAGTGAAATATATCCACGAAAAAACATTGTCGAATTAGCTGAGTGTTCTGGCCTAAGTCGGTCATTTATTGGAGCAGTTCGAAATGTTTTGAAGCACGGCATACCCGAATTGCAAAAAAATGCTGCGTAACGAAGAAACCAATGCCACCTACCTATATAGATTTATGATAGGTTTGCCAGTGGAAGAACAAAGAAAGTGCATACAGGAATTTGGCGTACATGCTGTTATAGATTATAACCGTTTTCTTAACGAAGAAAGAAGAAAATATGGTACAATATACAAAAAGCGATATGGTTATGGTAATAATAATACTACAGTTAATGTTTTCAAGTAAAATAATGTAAAGTTTTATTTTTTCTTTTTTAAGTACTTTTTTATTAATTTTTCTTTATGACCAACCAAAAACTATATATTCTCAGAGGTACTATATGTACATAGTAAAAAAGAGAGGTGAATTATGTACGCACATCAGCAATATGAACCTTTGCCAGAAAATGCCAGGATAGAATTATGTGATTGTGGAAGCCTAATTTATATGTATCCAACAGTGGCTGGTAGTGTAATGCCAGTTACTATACTAGAAGGATGGAGGTTTCATAGATTTGGAAACCATAATAATAGTGTACCCATCCACGATTGTGACGGCGATAAACGGGCGTCCCAAATTAGTAATTCAATTACAATCGACCTCGAAACAGTACCGGAAGATGTAGGCAAAAAGGTTGTAGGAAACCTTCAACAACAAGCAGTTATAGTTGCCCTTACAAAGTTTTCTAAACCGAGAATTAGATCGTCTTTCAAAAAAGGTATGTTAGCACAAGCAACAGATTTCCTAGAAGGCAAGTCAAAGTACCGTAATCCATATAGCCAAAAACAAGCATTAGCTATATTATTACGAAATAAAAAAAATGAGGTGATGTGAAGTGTTATACAAAGTATATAAAGACGGTAAAGAAATAGATGGTTTGCTAATAGATAGTGAACCAGATGACGTATTAGTAAAGATGATGAAACTATTGAATATCAGTAACTTCCGCTGGTCAATAAAACAAAGTCCGGGGGACTAATATACTTAAATCTAGTATTTAACGAGACTGAAAGCGGAAGACATTTAACCGCAATACAAGTATATGAAATAGAAGAAGCTGGTATTCTGCTTGAAGGAAAAGTGAGGTGAAAAATATGATGAATGTTATAAGTAACAACATATTTAGAATACATAAAATTCATGTGGTGGACATAGGAAAGAATAATATACTAGAAACAACCAAAGGTCAAGGTGGTCGTGGAGGAATAATATGTCTGATCCAATAAAAGAAGCTAAAGATCTCATACAAAAATGTTTTAGTGAATATAAAGAAGAGATTCCTCAATGGGAAATTTGTAGAGGATTTTCTTTACTTCCAATTATTGTTGCAAAGTATGAAAAACTAGAATCAGTAAATGAATTTAAGATAGGAGATGCTCACTTACTAGATGCATTAATTACTGTTGTTGAACATGCTGATCACGCACACGAATATAGTCCACATATATCTGCATTGATACGAGCGTGTCACGTAGCAGCAAAAACAAAAAATTAGGTTCTAGGAATTCTACGGTATTTCATTCCAATTTTTTCAGCATACTTCGATAAAACTTTATCTGCTTTTTCAGCATACTGCTTATCAGAAAATATTCCCTTTTCTTTATCATGTATAATAATATTTTTCATTAACTGATTCCACTGTACACCAAAATCTTTTGCTTCAGATTCTCTATCTTGTCTGCTTTTTGATTTGAATCTCCATTTATCAGGAAAATTTGTAACAAAAGTATTATTAGGAAATTCATATTTATATATATAGTCTTTAGTAACACAAACTTGAATGCCACCATACATCGCTGCGTATTCTATGTCGCCACCAGAAGGCATTAACGTACGCCAAGATGGATCGCCGCTTGGATGAGTATGAGCCATATTATATTTTCCAAAATTTGCTGGATCTTTTATTGATTTTTCGATATCAGAAGAATATGCGCCTACGGAAAATTCCTCGCCTGTTTTAGTTTCAATGATTTTGTTATCCTGCCAAACAATTCCGTGCTCTAAAGTAGAAGATTTTTTATCTAAATTTTGTAAATTTGCAATAATGCTTTTTGTAGTAGAATCAAATTGATCGTTGATTTTTGTCTTGCTTTCCTGTCCTTCCAACCCACACGCATTAGTGTCGTCTACAGTACCTTTAGGGCATTTATAATTAAGTTTTATGAAGTTAGTGACATCTTCCAAATATTCAGAATTTTGTTTAGTTTTTATTGGTCTACCAATATAAGTAACACCATATGTCGTTCCAGGAACATTGGGTACATAACCATAAATATTTTCTTTTGAGTTGCCCCATCCCGATTCGTCAGATTCCTGACTTTTTGGACCAATCCTTAATATTTTTATCGATTCTTTATTATTTTCTATGAATTTATTATCTTTTTTCATACAATCGCCTTTATGGTAGTTATTTTGACTCGTTTTGTAGACCTATTTACATATGAACCATTGTTTGGTGGTATAATGTCGGTATGACGCGTCTCTACAACTTCAAACTTTGTTCCTCGGTTCACTAAAATTTCAAATTCGTTTGGTAACCCACTTTCTTCTGCGATAAACAAGGCTTTAGTGCCAGTAGGCAACTGTAATTCTAGTAATCTGCCATTATATCCTACTGCGAAGTTATTTGCCATGAAAGGTAGTGCAGAAGTTGAACTGAAGCATGGAAACTCAATTTGTGATCCAGGAGTATCAAGAGCATCCCGAAGTTCTGGATTTTTAACAATTATGTCGTCTTTTAGTCCACGGTATGTTACTAATGGTTCTTGTAGGTTGGCCTCTGAAAACAATTTATCCAGCGCATCAACATCTTCTTTTACATGCCGTAATATCGAACTATCTTGATCAACTTCTTTTTCAAGTGTTCCATTTAAATATTGGTTTACGTCAATATAACTATTTACTGAATATTGTTTTAATATTCTTCGGTCTTCGGGTTTAAACTTTTTGAGTGGTTCCGCTGCTTTATCTAATGATGCCTGGATCCGTTTGTTAGCTTCGATGTCTTGAGGAGAAGAGAAATCGTGGTCAGATTTAAAGCCGATAAAGGTTTCTGATGGTTTACTTGTTTGTCCTTCTAATCCACATGCATTAGTGTCATCCACGGTTCCTTTAGGGCATTTATAATTAAGCTTTATGAAGTTAGTGACATCTTCTAAATATGAACTGTCTTGCTTTTGTTTATCATTTATAGCTCTTACTGTTAATATTCGCATACCACCACGTTTTTCACTATGTATGGTCTGGAACTTCGTACCGGCATCCAAAATTACTTCACTCCCAGCATCAGCACCCGCATAAAAACTGTTTTTTCCAACAGCGAATCCTTTTGTCTCTGGTTCAGTAAATATTTGTAATATTGTTTTTTCTTCTGGTGTTATGTGTGTTAATTTACCACTTGCTGCTTCTTCTGCGATGAAACTACCAGTTGAACAAGAAGCAAAAGGTTTATGTATCCATGTTGCTCCTACTTTGAAAATGTCTTTTGGCATCTTAAAATTAATGCCTCTATATAAAATAGTGCTAACTCCTAGAGGTTTACTAGTAGCTTCTTTTATTAGTGATACTTCTTCCCGTGTTATGTCATCTTGTAATGCAGAATTTATGACACCATAATCCTGGGTAGTATATGATTTTATAGCAGATTGTACTTCCGGCTTTAGATTATCCCATAATTTTTCGCCGTTTTCCTTAAGCTTTTTATCATTTTCTGGTTTTATTTCGTTGAAGTGTTCTTCGGTTTTTCTGTAAAATCTTCTTTGTACTGTTTCTGCATTAAGACGACGCATGACACGATCGGGTTCACTTTTATCCTTAGAAATTTTATTGAAGTTTTCAAAGAAGGAATTATAATCAGCTGGAGCAATTTCTGGATTTCGATTGATTTTAGAATTAGTATTACCGCCACACGAACCCGGACCAGTGCCGTTTTTCTCAGAATCAGGACAATTATAATTAAGCTTTATTGTTTCAACAGCATCGGAGAGATGAGAAGAACTTTGTTTTTGATTAGCATTTACTAATTCAAAAATAAATTCATGTACAGGTTTATTAGAATCCAAACCAGAATTGTCTATATTTTTGTTTACGCCAAGGAACTTATAACTCTGATTTCTATTAATGAGTAGTTCATCTTCACTACCAGATACGGATTCAGTATGCAAAGCTTCTGAGTTTTTTGGTATTAGTATAGTAATAATACTACCACCATATCTGTCTCTACCAAACTGCAAGGCTTGTTCTTTATTAAGCGTTGTAGAAACAAACTTCGGATCGGTTATTATTTTTCCTGGTTCTATATCATAGATATGTTTTTGGTTCAGTCCTAGCAAATTTTCGATTTCGATATCTGACACACCACGATATGTAGTGATACTAGAACTAGTAAGGAAATTTTGTTCTTTTTGTAAATTAAATATACTGTCCAATCCAATTATAATCTTTTCTGTTTCTTTTGGTATATTACCAGAAATTCTGTTACCAAGATATTTATTTACTTCTAGATGTCCAATATTAGTATAACTTTTCAAAGAATTAACCAAATATTCGTTGTTTTGTACCAATTGATTCAAAAATTCACTAGATTCTCCTCTGATTTTATCTGACTTGACGTTATCTATGTCTTTAAATTTGTTAGGTATGGGTATATTTACTATAGGCTTTTCGATATCACATTTATTAGAATCATCGACAGTTCCTTTTGGGCATTTGTAGTTTTGTTTTATGGTTTCAAAAGCAGAATCTAATATTGCTTTATCATTATTCTTAATTATGTCTTGTAGTGATATGTCATACTTATTTTTAGGGGGTACTTTATTATCTATTAGGTACTGCATTTAAATCACTCCTAATTTTACTTTTTTTACAAAGTCTATCATGGATTTTGGAAACATATTTTCGCGGTTGTTTTCTACGGCACAATATGCTTCTGCGAATAATTCCTCACTAGAAGAATCGCCGTGGGTAGTAGACTTAAAACCATTCTTCCACTCAGTTGCTGCAATAGTTTTCCATTCCGGATCAGATTTTATATTTTCAGAATTTATATCAATTTCACTGTTTTTCATTTTATTATATCTATATTTTTGTAATAAAAGGTGGCCTATTTCATGATCTTGAACCATTTTTATAAGTTCTTCTTTTGACGCAGCGTCTGAACTAAGTACAGGAAGTTTACCATATTTAGTTAGATGGGATTCTTTTTTGTCCATAGCCTCATTATAATAAGAATCACTAAATATTTCACTATCTATAAATAATCCATCTATTTTAAATGTTAAGTTGTTTGGTGTGTCACCAGATATATTCGCCATTGTCATTCCTTGTGCTCCTATTAATCCGATAGTGGGCGATATATCAAGCACGTCAATATTTAATTTACTTTCCGATAATTTATTTGATATATAAGTAACCAAAGAATTTGGTATTTCTTCTTGAACATGTATTCTGGAATACGGCATACCAGAAACTTTAATAATGTTAAATTCTTGATCATTATTATTTTTATTATTATCTGGTTTATTGCCTCCACACGAACCCGGACCAGTGCCGTTTTTCTCAGAATCTGGACAGTTATAATTGAGTTTGATGGTTTCAAATACGTCTTCTAAATATGCACTATCTTCCTTTATTTCGTCGTAATCTTCTTCATTGAGGGTGGTTAGGACGCACCTGCAATTCGGGTGAACGGGAGGACCATTAACAGAAATTTCTTCGGAACCATTTTTGTGTTCTACCACAGCTGTAAATTCTTCCTCAATTGGAATTATAGTACCATGCAATTGATCACCACATACAGGGCATGTCCTTTCATCAAGGGCAGCGTTCCACTGTTTCATTTTATGACCAGCGTCACGAGATCTAGCCAAAATACCTTCATTCTGGGCAGTAACATATTCGGTCCTATAAATAGAATCAAGGCGGGCTTTAGTATTAGCATAATCTTCTTCAAAAGATTTTTTAAATTCAGTTGGACCTTTGCCCCAATTATCTTTGAGTTGGACTTTAAGACGTTCGCAGTCAGTTTTCGAAAGTGTCTTCACAAGTTCTAAGCCATGCTCCTCAAAATACTTCTTTGCATAGTCCACCACCACTTTAGGTTCCGGAGCATTACTTTGAACACTTTGTCTAGCATCATAAGGAAGAGTAACTTGGCCAGAAACACCCTTAATGAAGGCAGGCAATATAAAGGGCGTAAACATTGACAGCCATAATTTCCAGTTTTTCTGGATGGACTTTTCCTTATAGGTGCCTTCGAGTTCCTCGTAGACTTCTAAAAGTTCATCAGGAAGATCATCAACATCGATGTCGATTTCGTCATAGATTTCTTCCAGCTGTTCTTCTAAGGTCTTCTTGGGAATAATAGTGGCTGGCTTTATCTTAGGAATTGTTTTTATAGTGTTCGGCACTATTTTAATCGGCTTTTTGGTAGTTTCTGGCATTGTGGTCTATTCTCCCGCTATCGTTTTCAAAGTTTTCAGATATGCTTTCTTGCCCATCAGTGTCAATCCGCCAGTTTTCTTAATCATATCCGGATTTTTATCATAAAATTCTAACATGGCTTGCTTGCCGTAACCTTTTCCAGTAAAATCAGTGGATGCTACTAAAAGAACCTGCTTCAACAGTGCCTTCTTCACACCTATAATTAAGCTTAATGTTGATTGATTCTGGGTCTAATTGATAAAGGGCGTCTTTCTTACCAAGGAACTTATACATGTTTACTCCTCAAGAACTTTATCAAAGTACTTGGTCTTCCTAAGTATTTTCATGACGTCATTTTCGAGGCTTCCCAGGATGTCTTCGGCTTCCGCGTCTAGTTTGTTTTGGGTTACAATTTCGTTGTCGATGGTCTTATTTTGTTTTATAGAACCAGATTGAAATTCCATGCCACTTGCTTCTTCAGGTCGTTGCAAGGCAGCATCCAACATACCCATGTCTATGCCAGAAACGTCCGGTTCTTGACCACTCGTTTCTTCAGGTTCTTCGCTGGTGTTTCCGTCACCTAACAACGCTTCTAGGTCAATACCACCCATTTCAGGACCTCCCATTCCCGGCATTCCGCCTTGCTGTTGTTGACCAGCCATTGGATTTCGCCACAATGTAAGCTCCTTTTCTAGAATTTCGCGGGTTGTTAGGCCTTCCATCCAGGGGGCTGGATCAAGGGCAGGCAATCCAAGACTCTCTCTTGCTTCATCCAATGTTATAATGTGGTTGGTAAATCTTTGTAGTGCAATATTTTGTTTTACTTGTTCGTCTTGCGGTATCAGGTCGTCCCAATCAAAGGTTACAGTCCAGCCAGTATAGCCATTATATTCTAAGAATTTATTCCAGACTTGTTCTTGGAATGCCCTAGAACACATATTTTGCCAGCCTTGTACCATCATCTTGAGGAGTTGAAGAAGTGGTTGGGAAGTCGCGGAAATTGCAGCCGTTTGAATCTCCAGCATATCCCTTGGGAATATATGACTGATGGCTTCTTTTATCAGATAATTATCGATTTCGGTGGGGTTGAAGGCTACATGGCCCTGGTCCCAGCTAAGTTCAATGCCGCGCGGTACGGCAACAGCCAAATCAGCTGATTGATTTTCCACAAGTTGCCTGGCGTAATCCCAGAGATCTGTTAACATTATGTCGGCACTATTTGATCCGGCGCCTGGAATTGCACTAGTGACAGCAAGCGGAACACCGCTAGCATTTTTGAGGGCATCTAAATATTCAGGAGGTACGCCAACTGTCGCAATTTGTTTTGGAGACCCAATCCTGGAAACGGTCTGCATAACACGCTTCCTTACAAATTCCAACTGGGATATGGTACTTACGATGCCTTGAAGATATGGTTCACCATCCACAAACGGTGACGACTTATCCTTAATGTGAATAACTTGTTCCGTTGGAATGTTAATTGGAATACCAGTGGTTCCATAGTTGTTTTGAAGTTGCCAGTATTCATAAGATTTTAACTTTTTGTTATAAATAATACCCTTTAGTATATGTCCCACCATATATTTATCGCGGTCGCCTTCTGCTTCAGGCGGTGTCTGCTTAAATGATGCCGCTGGCAACCTATTAACCACATCAGGGACAATATAGCCGTCTTCGTCTTCTTTCCATGTAACTTCTCCGACAAACGATCCATATGTCATGATGTCGTAAAGGGCCTGCACGCACAAAATAGTGGTATTGACGTCGTGATCCAGTTTCTTGAGTTTTGACAAAATTTCATTAGTGACTTCTGGATCTTCTTCCACGTCATCAGGAGGATTTAATTGAAAATCAAATCTAGGGAACGCAATCAATTGTAATTGCCATAGGGAGCGAGCTACCGGCGGTGCCCTGGCCGTCTGTTCCAAAAGCTTAATATCTATACGGTTGCCAGAATAAAATGAATATATATTAGGGAATGGTGCGCCAACCGCCGCAGTTGTTATACCACTTCCACCGCCGCCAACCGACGTAACTTGTACACCTGGCCTTTTCTTTAGAAGAGCCCGTGGTTTTTTCTTAGGCATTGTGGGCACCATATACTTGATTTCAGTCATATAAAATGAACCTCAAAACAACTTATTCAATAAAAAGAAGCGAATACAGTTTTACGACCCACTTTTTATTATAGGAACA
>Ga0209098_1001533_pt1 | contig 22020 bp, 14 predicted proteins | sample AD_JPNHW1_MetaG_FD_184429 | JGI IMG/M metagenome (GOLD analysis project Ga0209098, IMG submission 184429) | Active sludge microbial communities of municipal wastewater-treating anaerobic digesters from Japan - AD_JPNHW1_MetaG (SPAdes) (version 2) | ecosystem: Engineered > Bioreactor > Anaerobic...
CCTGGATACCAGGACGTCGTAGGAGGAGAGCACCGAGATGCCTGTTTCCAGACTGTCGATGCACACAATCCAGGTTACATCGTTCGAGTCTGAGTTGTGAATATAGATGCCATACCTGTTATCGCTACAGGTGTTGTGATCGATGATGTTGTCCGATGAACCCGTCAGGTATATTCCCCGAAGCCCTTCCGAACACTTGTTGTAGGCCAGGGTGTTATCGTCGCTCCCATCCAGAAGGATGCCGTTCTCCGCATACCCGACGCAGGTGTTGTATCGCACGCCGTTGCCGGAGGACGATACAAGAACGATACCGTTCTCGACCAGGGTGCCAGAGATCTCGTTGCCGTTGATCTGGTTACCGTTGCTGAATTCAAGTTGCACGCCCGCGGTGTTATTGAACAGGGTGTTGTTGAGCAGTTGGTTTCCAGACGAACCGCCGACCACGTAGACCCCGAACATACCGTTGGTCTGGACCTTATTCTCGAATACCGTGCTCCCGTTGGACTGGTCGACGAACAGTCCGACGTATTTGTTATCGTGAAGGTGGTTGCCCCAGACGGCACAGCCGTTGGATAACTGCAGATAGACGCCGTTATCGTTGTTCCAGCATTCGTTGCCGGTTATGTTGTTGCCATCGGATCTCAGGAGATAGATGCCGTACACGTTCTCAGAACAGGTGTTCTCGAACAGTTCGTTGCCGGAGGAGTCCTGAAGGTTCACGCCCTGAATACCGCCAACCAGGTCGTTGCGGGAGATATTGTTTCGGCCGGATTCGTATAGGTGCACTCCGTCCTGATAACCGTCGCAATGATTGCTGAGAACGGTGTTGTCGTAGGACATCTGGAGGTATATCCCGCGCGATGCCCCGGAGAATTCGTTGATCTCTATGGAGTTGTTATCGGCGTGGTAAAGAAACAGGCCGATGTTATTACCTGTGCCCCGGTTCGCTTGCACGATGTTCCTCTGCGCGTTGTCCAGGCATATAGAGACCGGCGTATCGTTGCAGCGATTCCCGTAAATGTAGTTGTTAGAAGATGTGAGCCCGGTGTATGCGGAGACGTAGATGTCATAATCGGTGTTCGAGCTGAGATCATTCTCCCCGATGTAATTATGATTGGAATTCTGCAAGAACAGACCGGCGTAACCGTTGCCCCGAAGTTCATTGCTGAATATCTGGCAATCGTCGGAATACAATAGAGATACCCCTTGCGCACTGCCTTCGCAAAGGTTCCCGGTCAGCACGGTTCCGTGCGCACCGTAGACATATACGCCGTAATCGTGGTTGCTGGTGAGGTTGTTATTCATGACCGCGGCGTTGGCCACGTTGTAAAGGATCAGGCCAGCCCCAAGATGGTAAGGCCAGCTCAGTCGATCAGCGAAGGAAAGGGAGCAGTTCTGGACCTTGAAATAGGAGGTTGTGTTGCCGACGTATATCGCCGCCCCGTAGCCTGTGGCGTCGATCTCCAGGTTTTCGATGAGATAAGGATCTCCGATGGTTCCAGAACCAGCGGACGCGTATGATGCCAGTTCCGCGTTGTTGTTGATCCGAATCGGCTCGACCTTCTTCAGTTCGGTCCCTGGGAATATCCCCTTGGAGATGTCCACTTCCTCCCCGGCCGCCGAGACGGACGCGAAAACGATGACCATTAGCGAAGCTATTACGAAAACAAGAAGCATCTTGACAGCAGTTCCCCTCATATGCCTTACCCCCTACGCTAGGCTAGGGTTACCATTATTTTCAGTCATAAAATACCGTTGCATGCCTTGAACGGGTCGTCGCTTTAACAATAAAAAGTAAAGAAGGGGAAGAGGTTTGATAATTAGCCGTCACTTCTTCTTCAGGTAGACGAAGGCCGCCGCGCCCACCACCGCCAGGACTATGAGGGCGATGATGGCGTATATCAAGATCGAGCTGCCATCACCATCCCCATCTCCTTCGGCCTCCTCGGGGACCATCTCCACCGTTCCCTGGTCGACGGTGACGCCCCGTTCGACCGTAGCGTTGAAGGTGAACGGTTCGAAGCCTTCCGCGTCAACCTCGAACTGGTAAGTGCCTACGGAGAGGTTGAGGAACGTGAAGCGACCGTTCCCATCGGTCACGGCGATGAACTCCCCACCGGCAGTGACCGTGACGTTAGCGACAGGGCCCCCGTTACCGTCCAGGATAACCCCGGTTAGATTCCCCACCGAGCGGGTGCTGAAGGTCCAGTTGACCTCGATCCAATTGCCGGCAAGGTCCTTTCCTGTGACGTAGACGGTATATGCGCGGTTGTACTGGAGGACGGAGGGAGCGAACATCGCGGCATTGCCTTCCCATTCTAGAGCACCGGTGACACCTGGAACGGTCATCGACACCGAGGTGACGTTCATCGCCTCGGAGAACTCGACGAGAATTATGAGGTCCAGTTCCAGATCGTCACCGGTCGGGGATACCTGGGCTTCCGGAGCCACGGTGTCCACTGTGAAGTTGAGCTTGGCGGTGGCGGAGTTGCCCGCCGCATCTGTCGCCTTAACCTCGATTGTATGCAGCCCGTCCCCTAGGGAGTACCCCCAGCTGGTGTTGGCCCCGATATCGGACCATTGACCCCCGTCAACACGTATCTGCGTGTTGTTCACGATGGACGTGGCGTCGGAGGCCTCCCATTCCACCATGCCCTGCGTGGCGTTCACCAGCGATCCCTCCGTCGGTGACCTGAACGTCAAGGTCGGAGCGTCGGTGTCCACGGTGATGTTGACCGCCCTCTCGATGGAATTGCCGGCCGCGTCAGTTACCTTGACGTACACGGCATGCGAACCGCTGGTCAATCCCGTACCTACGAATTGCGCCTCATACACCGGAACCCATGACCCAGAATCGACCCTTATATGGACCGTACCAGGATTGACATCGGTGGTGGTCCAGGTCACGGTCACCGAGGTGACGTTGAACAGCTGCCCTTCCTCCGGAGAATCGATGGACAGCGTGGGAACCACGGTGTCGATGGTGACCGATACGCCGACCTGCCGCTGCTGGTCCAGGAGGTCGAAAGCCGTGACGATCACGGAATGAGCGCCTTCGGCCACCCCGTCAAAGGTGTGCGTTCGGACGCTAGGCCCCAGTAGTATGGCGGTGCCGCCGTCCAGGCTGATCAGGAAATGACTGACGCCGACACCAGCGTCATCGGATGCCCAGTTGACCGTCAGGCTCCCGACGCCAATGAACGAATTGGGAGCTGGGGAGGTGATGGTCAGTGAGGGTGCTTGCGTGTCCACGATCACGGTCACCGTGTCGGAGGATGACAGACCGACCTTGTCGTAGATGGTCACGGTGAACAGGTGAGATCCGTCACTGAGGTTGCTGAAGGTGTACGTGTTGATACCAGGCCCCAATGTGACCGGGGCTATGCCCTCCCAACTTACCTCGCAATGGTCGACCCCAGAACCGGCGTCGCTGCCTGTCCAGACCAGAGTAACGCTCTTGGTAGTGTTCAGCATGCCCTCGTTCGGGGAGTTGATTGTCACGGTCGGTGCGGTGGCGTCCACGGTGAAGTTGACCATCTTCTCGAAGGAGTTACCGACACCGTCGAAAGCTACGACGACTGCGGTGTGCGCTCCAGCGTTCAGACCGGTGAAGGACCTGGAACTCGCGGTGGTGTTGAACCATTCTCCACCGTCCAGGCTGATATTGTATTGCGATATGCCAGAACCGGTGTCATCGCCTGTCCAGGTCACCGTGACGCTGCTACCAACGTACGCTCCCTCCGTGGGAGAGGTTATTACGAGGGTCGGAGCGACTACATCCAGCAGTACGGTTATTGTGACGATGGCCTCCATACCGTTAAGATCGGTAAAGTTCACCGTTATCAGGTTGTCACCAGCGACAAGAGGTACAGTGGCGTTCCATGTCCCGGTGCCCGTGCAGATGCCGGACTCGCTGGTGGCGGCATTGTACCAGGTTACTAGGTCCAAGCCGAAGTAGCTATTGGCGGTCCCCAGCAGATTTACGCTTGCAGTCCTGGTGGCGAAAACATCGGCAGGGGAGGTTATGACCAGGCTAAGAGCCAGGGGATTGTAGTCCTTGCTATTTCCACCGTCGATGGAATAGACGACGTCAACGATGCCGTCGCCGTTGGCGTCGGGAGAGGTCCAGTCGCCCCATAGGTTGCCGTACGTGGTATGGTTCCAGAAGTTGGTTCCGTCGTCGTAGGCCTGCACGTGAGCGGAGTCATAGATGGACGTTGCGCCGTTGTTCCCTATTAGCACGTTCCCGAACATGCAGTTGCCCGTTGTGGATGTTAAGTTAATGCCTTTCAGCCTATTTCCTTCAATGATGTTGTTGACGATCGTATTGCCGTAACTGTTGTCGTATACTCCAATTCCGTCAATGGCTAGCCCGGAACCGGCAAAGGCCATCCCGTAACTGGTATCGACCAACAGGTAGCCATTGTTCCTGATGGTGTTGTTGGCTACCATGTTGTTTATGAATCGCTTGTCGAAGTACATTCCCGCGTTACCGTTGTCCTCGCAGGTGTTGCTGGTGATCCAAGAATCGCTCACATAATGCAGATAAATCCCATAACCGTTGCCGTTGCAGGTGTTGTTGGCGATCACGAGCCTTTCGTGGTTGAAGTTGTAGACCTCGATCCCGACACTGCTATAGCTGAAGGTATTCCCTTCGATACGTATGTCGTCACCCGCGGAGATAGACAATCCGACGTACGATCCCAGGCAGGTGTTGTTGGTTATATTGTTGTTCGACGATTGAATTTTTATGTTGATCTTGGTGCCCATGTAATTTACGTTGTAGCTCAGGTTGTTTCCGGACACCGTATTGTATTCGCCGCTATAGATGTGAATACCATCGCCGTTGTTGTAGCAGGTGTTGTTGGCGATGATGTTGTGATCAGCCCCTTCCAGATAGATTCCCGCATTGATAGATCCATAAAACATATTGGGTGAAGCGCAGGTGTTGTTGACCAGTTCGTTACGGTGAGAAATGGTCAGGCGGATCCCGTCCCCCGTGTTGTCCAGGCACGTGCTGTTCTCGATAATGTTATCATTCGAGTACATCAGGAAGATCCCGTGCCCTCCGTTAATACTGCAGTTGTTATTGGACAGCGTGTTTTCGTTCGAAGATTCCAGATAGAATCCGGATTTACCGTTCTGGTCGCAGGTGTTGTTGGTTATCTTGTTCCTATATGAGCTCGTCAGCCAGATCCCGTAATTGAAATCGGGATTGGCGGTGTTGAGGGAACAATTGTTGTTCGCGACCACATTGTCGCTCGATGTGGACAAAAAGATACCTGTGCCAGCCTCGTTGAAGGTGTTGTTCACGATGAACCCGTTGTTGAAGCTGTCCACCCTGATCCCATTCTGGGCGTTACCCACGCAGGTGTTGTTGGCCACCGAAGAACCAATGGAGCCGCTCAGCTCGATGCCGTTGTTGATGTTTTCACTTATGTCATTGACCGAGATGACCAGGTAGTCAGCACTGTACGAATATATTCCGTTCAGGCAACTCGATATGGTGTTGTTCGTGACCACTGTGAGGTCGGAGTTGCTTATGTAGACCCCATTAGAGCAGCCGCTGATGTGCGTGTTGTTGATCACCGTCTCCACCACGCCGTCGAGAAGGATGCCGCTGTTCGTCGCCGTTATGGTGTTGCCATCCATCATATTCCGGCCTGAGCCGGTCTCTACATAGATACCGTAGAGATTGGAGAGTAGTTCGTTCTCACGCAGAACGTTGTCCGTGGAAGAGTAGACCAGCCTGATTCCAAAGTAGTTGCCGGTACAATCGTTTTTGTAGATCACGTCATACTTCGAGTTATCGATCACGATGCCGCTGCCTAGGATGCTCGGGGCGTTGTCGTTGCATGTGTTGTTGGACACCACGCAGTCGTAGGAATCACTAAGGTATATGCCGGCCTGGGCGTTCTCTGAGCAGTTATTGTTGTCGATCACGTTCCAATCGCTCTCGCTCTGGAGCCATATTCCTAACTTGTTCCCTATGCAAGTGTTATTGGATATCTCGCAATATCTGGAAGCGGACACCTGAACACCTCTGTTGGTGTTTCCGTTGCAGGTGTTGTTGGTTATTGTTGTATAGCTGCCGCGGTCCTGGATCCTTATGCCGTCGTTAGTGTTGCCGTTGCAGGTGTTGTTGTGTATGACGTTGTAGTTGGAGAAAACGATGGTCGTGGAGTATGTGGCTATCCCTTCGCTGTTCCCATTGCAGGTGTTGTTCCGCAGCGTGTTGGAGCTGGAAGTAAAGAGGTATATGCCCCTCCCGACATTGTCGGTGCAGTTGTTGTTGGACACTAAAGTGTCATTCGAATCCCTGAGGTAGATTCCGTTCTGGGTGTTCCCCGAGCAGGTGTTGTTCAGAAGCACGTTCCCATTGGACAACACGTTAATCCATATTCCATTTGAAGCGCCGTCATTGCAGTAGTTGTTGGACAGAGTGTTGTTAAGGGATTGTGCCAGGTATATCCCACCACCTTCACCATGGCTCCAGTTGCATTCGTTGAACGAGATCGAATTGAACGAGCTGAGAATGAGGAAGATGCCGTCGGCGTTGAACTGCAGGTCATTGCCGAAGAGAACATTGTGATCGGAATTGATCAGATAGACCCCGTCGTCGTTGCTCGTAGCGATGTTTAATTCCATCGTACAGCCGTCGGATGAATCCAGCCATATACCGGAATCCCCGTTCGCGTATATGATATTGGAAAGCACGTCCGTTCCAGAAGAACCTTGGACATAGATTCCAGATCCATCATTATGATGGACGGTGTTGGAAGCGACCGTGTTGTCAGGAGAATTCAAGATCCATATCCCATAGTAGTTGTTGCCATCGCATTTATTGAATGAAATGATATTATCGGGCGACGAATATAGATAGATGCCAGCACCTGTGCCCACTACACCGTTCCCGGTGCAGTTGTTGTATGTGACAATATTTCCATAGCTCGATACGCCCGAAGAGTATATGCCGATGCCATTGAATGCGTTGTATGAACAATTGTTGTTATCGATCAAGTTACTGTGAGAATCACTTATACGGATCCCCTCTCCATCGATGTCTTGGCAAATATTACCTACCAAGTTGTTCCCGTTCGAACTGGATAAGACAATTCCTGCATAGCTATTGTTAACCGTATTGTTTAGGACCTTATTGTCGTTTGAAGAATCCAGTATTATGCCCGTACCCATGATCGATAGCACGTGGTTCGTGTAAGTGTTGTTCGCCAGGGTGTTGCCGTTGGAACCTGACAAATGTATACCGTAGTAAGTTCCGTTCAATGCGTTGTTGGAGATGATATTGTTATCCGAGGCATCTAGCAAGATCCCGTCCATGGTCATATGGCTCGGATCGAGGACCGTGTTGTTGAATATCGTGTTCCTTGAGGAATCGGATAGGTATATCACCGCGTAATTAGCAGTTCCAGCGAGTGTGCTGTTGGTCACCTGGTTGCCGTTGGATTGCCAAAGATAAATGACCTGTTGACCCATGAAACCACAGATTGTTCCGTTAATGATGTTGTTGTCTGATCCATCAATATACAACCCATGTGTCGAATCGAGGATCGAATTATCACTGAAGGTGTTGTTGTCGGATTCCACCACGAAGAAACCGCGGGCGTCGACAAGGGGGAATTGGTTAATTTCGAAGGTGCTGTTCTGCACCACGCCCAGATAGATGCCGTCGTAGCTGTTGGTAATATAATTCCCGAAGACCGAGATGTCCGATGAGTACACGATGCGGAAACCATCGGTCGGATTGTTCGTGCAGTCGTTGGCGTTCATTGTGACATTGTTAGAATGCTCCAACATCACTGCCCTCTCACCGTTGTTATTGATCGTGTTGCCCTGGATGGTGACGTTGCTCACGTCGTTCATGGCGATCCCGGCCTGACCGGCGTTGGTGAGGGTACAATCCGCTATCATCAAGTGCTTATGAATGTTGGACAGCGTGATCGCGTTGGTATGACCGGTCGCGTCGATCTCCAGGTTGTTGATCAGGTAAGGATTTCCCTCCGTCCCGTCACCGTAAAATCCATGGGAGGCGATAAAAGAATCAAGGTCGGCGTCCGAGCTTATGGAGATTGGGATTGAGGGTGTCGCTTCCGCAGAATCGGACATCCCGATCGACAAGAACACCATGGCCATCATTAATAAGAAACCTAGGATTACGTACCTTCCTAATACCTTGTTCAAATTATTGTCCCCCTTGAATGAAATGGTACCTTATGTGGGGGCTGTCATAAATGATTTGCCCACATTTTCTTAAAAAATTTTAAACTGGATAATGCTAGTACATACTTGAGCCTCGTGGATGAACTACAGTAAACCGTTCCTCCCGCCAGCGGTGAATGACAATTCTTTAATAGTCAGTTCGCCAACGGTGGACCGGATGCTCCTCAAGCTGCCATACGGCGAAGGTGGATTGCTCAAGGCCAAGGTACCCGACGAGAATCTGGCCGGGATAGTCGGACCGCACGAGGTCCACTGTGCGGCGGACGAGATCGAACGGGCGCTATCGAAGCCGTTCGGCCGTGCCCTCGATATTTTCCTGAAGGACGCCGAGGACATCGTATTCCTGGTCAATGACGGTACGCGACCGACGCCCACCTCGAGAGTGCTGGACGCCTTGGCTAGCCACATGGACCTCAAGAAGGCTCGCTACCTTATCGCCACTGGCGCTCATCGCGGACCGACCGAGTCCGAGCTCAAGTTCATCTTCGGAGATCATCTGGACGCGCTGCGCAAAAACATCGTCGTCCACGACGCCAGGCACTCCAAGTGCGTTCATCTCGGGGTATCGAAGAACGGCACGGACATGGACGTTAACGAGATCGCGGTGAACGCTGACCGTCTGATCATCATCACCAGCGTGGAGCCGCACTACTTCGCTGGCTACACCGGAGGACGCAAGTCGTTCTTGCCTGGGGTGGCTTCATATAAAACCATAGAGCAGAACCACCGGCTGGCCATGCGCCCTGAGGCGCAAACTCTGGTCCTGGACGGAAATCCCGTACATGAGGACATGATGGACGCGCTCTCCGTCGTCAAGAAGGACATCTTCTCCATCCAGGTCGTCCTGGACCGCCATCAGCGAATCTACAAGGCCGCGGCAGGCGATCTGCACAAAGCGTTCCGGCAGGCGGTGGAGTGGGCCGATGAGGTCTTTTCCATCACCATCAAGCAGCGCTATGACGCTGTGATAACCGTTGCCCCTTACCCCATGGACGTCGATCTTTACCAATCGCAGAAAGCGATCGATAACGCCAAGTGGGCGCTGAAGGACGGCGGGACGCTCATCCTGGTCGCCAAATGCCGCGAGGGCATGGGCGAGGAGACATTTGCTAAACAGCTTTCCTCTTCGCCGGACAAGAAGAAGGTGCTCAGGTCCCTGGCCAAGGAGTACAAGCTCGGTTATCACAAGGCGGCCAAGGTGGCCGAGGTGATGTGCTCCGCCGATCTCTGGGCCGTCACAGCGCTCGATCCTCAGCGACTAAATGACATGGGCATCGTTCCATTCGGCACGTTGCAGGAAGCGGTCGACGAACTCCTTAAGCAAAAGCCAAAGGCCCAGATACTCGTTCTCCTGGACGGCAGCGTGACCGTGCCGAAGGTGCGTGAAGATGAGTGATACGATAGAGGGGACCAACCTCCGTAAGATGAAGAAGGAGCTGATGACCTGCACCTACTGCGGGTTCTGCAAGAGCGTCTGCCCCACCTTTCAGAGGGTTGGCTGGGATCCCTCCGTCGCCAGAGGCCGGATGATCCTAGCCTACGGACTATTGCAGAAGGAGATACCGGCCGATCCGTCGGTTCTCGAGTACCTCTACCAGTGCACCACCTGCAAGGACTGCGAGAGAAGGTGTCCCTCTAAAATATCCGTGGTGGACGTGGTGGAGAACGCCCGCCGTGATCTCGTGGCCGCCGGACATATGCTGCCGAAGCACAAGGCCATGGTCGAGAAGGTCATCGCCACCGGCAATCCCTACGGCGAGAGGAAGAGCGTTCCTGATACGCTCGGTTTCCAACCGAAAAAGGCCAAGGTCGGTTATTTCGTGGGATGCACCGCCACCTACCGCGACAAGGTGCTGGCGGACGCCACCATATCGATCCTACGCAAGCTGGGCGAGGACTTCACGCTCATCGACGAGAACTGCTGCGGTTCCGTATTGCAGCGCATCGGCGTGGACGAAATGGAGGTGGAGAAGCTATGGGAAAGGAACGTGCAGAGCATCCGCTCCCTTGGCGTGGAAAAGGTGGTCTTCTCCTGCGCCGGCTGTTACCGCATGTTCAAGGAGGAGTATCCAAAGAAACTGGACCTGGGGTTCGAGGTCCTTCACATCACGGAATACCTGGCCTCTCAGGATCTGAAGCTGAGACCGGTGGAGGGCGTGATCACCTACCACGACCCGTGCCATCTCGGGCGGCACTGCCACGTCTACGACGCACCCCGGTCGGTACTGGGAAAGATACCCGGCGCCCAGTTCAAAGAGATGCCCCGCAACCGCGATACGGCGGCCTGCTGCGGAGGCGGGGGAGGCGTTCGCTCCGTTTATCCGGAGCTGTCCAAGGAGATAGCCGCCCGCCGCGTGGACGAGGCGTCCTTCGCCGATCTGCTGGTGACGACGTGTCCGTTCTGCGTGAACAACCTGAAGGCCGGCGCGTCCGGACGACCGGCGCCGGAAATAATCGACCTGGTGCAATTGGTCGATAGGCTTCTGTGAGGAAACATGGCTCGAGTTCGCACCTATCGAAATTTCCAGGAGGCTTGGGGAGAATGGCGCAGGCTGGGAATACCGGACCGCGCGTTCACCCGTTTCGATCTGGCATCTCGGCAGTTCCTGTTCGTAGATTCCGTCAGCAAGGAAGAGGTCAGCGCGCTCCAGGAAGAACTGGCGCCTAAGAAAGTGACCGTGCTGCCGTGCCGCGGAGATCGAGCGGTGATAGCCATCACCCCACTGACCCTGGAGAGCCTGATGGTGAGCGGCGCCTCGCCAATGGTCATGGAGATAGGTGAGGCGTTGCGTTACCGCCACGACATCGAACCGCCTTTGTTCGAGTGGTCGGGAGGTTTTTTAAAGTTATCGAAACCGAGGGTCGTAGGCATTCTGAACGTGACCCCGGATTCTTTCTCCGACGGCGGACAGAGCTTTGATGCCGACACCGCCGTGGATTGCGCGATGGCCATGAAGGAAGAGGGCGCGGACATAATCGACATCGGGGGAGAATCGACCCGTCCCGGCTCGACGCCAGTATCATCGGACGAAGAGTGGTCCCGGATATCTGACGTGGTTAGAAGAGTGAGCGAGGAGGTCGGTCTTCCCGTGTCCGTGGATACCCGCCGGCCGGACGTCGCCAGAAAGGCGCTTCGCGCCGGAGCGGTGATGGTGAACGACATCTCTGGACTGAGGGAAGAGATGATAGAAGTGGTCCGTGACGAAGGTGCGGCCGCTATCGTCATGCACATGCGAGGCGAGCCGTCCAATATGCAGGAAGACACCAGGTACGTGGACGTGGTGGGGGACGTTTACGCCTTCCTTGAAAATAGGGTTAAAAAGGCCATCGCCGCCGGTATCCCCGCGGAGCGTTTGGCCATCGATCCCGGGCTGGGGTTCGCCAAGGACATTGACGGAAATTTGGAGATAATGTCCCGTCTGGACGAGTTCCGTTCCCTGGGCCGCCCGGTGCTCCTGGGGGCGTCCAGGAAGACCTTCTTGGGGAAGATAGCCGGTGGAGACCCGGACGATCGGCTCGAAGCAAGCTTGGCCGCGGTGTCCGTCGCCTGCTGGCAGGGCGTTCACCTGTTCCGGGTTCATGACGTAAAAGAGACGGTCAGAACGCTGAAAGCGGCAAGCGCCATGAGAGCTGGTATCAGCCCAAGGTCACTACGATAGTGATCACGATGAGGATCGTCGCCGCCAGGCCAAGGAACAACATGTTCTTGGTACGCTCCTTTTTCGCCTCGCTCTCCGCCGTTGCCTTGCACTCTTCGGAGCAGTACTCCTGACCAACGTCGACCGGGTCGTCGCAGTGCAGGCAGTGAGAGTGTTCGGGGAGCAGGCTCATGTCATCTCCAAAGGAAAGGGGAATGATAAGGGTTTAGGCGGGACGCAGGAACATCGTTCCCGCTCCGGCGGATATCAGCACCTTAAGAGCGTCCACGATGACGAACGGAACAACGCCAAGGACGATCGCCTCCGTGACGTCCAGACCCAGGAAGAGAGCTAGCTGCGCCGCGCCGAAGGCGTAGATGATCAGAACGCCCAGGGACATGGCGGTCAGGACCCGACCTAAGCTCCAGTCCTTCCGGCGCTCCACCATTTCACCAAGAACGACGGACGCCAGAACGAAACCGAGCAGGTATCCGCCGGTCGGTCCCAGCAGGGCGGCAAAACCGGCCATGCCGCTGAACCAGCCTAGACCGGCGCCCATTCCCAGGTACATCCCCTGGCCGAGAGCGCCGTAACGGCCTAGTACGGCCGCGCCAAGCAGAACCACCAATACCTGGCCGGTGAACGGCACGGGGGTGAACGGCAGCACGATGCGCACCTGCGCCGCCAACGCCATGACGAGCGCCAGAACGAACGCCGCGCTGACCTTGGTGACGATGCTGGACTCCTCCCTCCATCTGTAAAGAGGTGCGGACGTCGCTCTTCGCCAGCCGTGGACCGTGTCAAACACTTGCATGGTTATCGCAGTATGAAAGACCGCCAAATAAACATTTCCTGAGCGAGGGCAAGCTTTAATTGCCAGCATAGGGTTTTCGGCCCTCATGTGGAAGGTCTTCGGTGAGGAAGGGGTCATGATCAGGTTCGGGGCGCTCTGGAAGCAGAGGATGATAGATCTGTCCAAGCGCCGCAAGGACCGCGACCGGTTCCTCGCCCTCCTGGAGAAGGCGGAGATCTCGCACTACCTGGACATTCACCAGACCCTGCACGTCTTCCGCATGGAGCTGCCGGTGGAGTGCACCGCCGAGGACGTGGAGTTCCTGAAGGGCTTCGTGCAGCGCATAGTCAAGAGCACCGAGTACCCCATGGTCGAACTGGACGATGATGAGCAGAAGGCCATCCTGATAATATCCGCCGAGGAACCGGTGGACGAGCACGCCACCCGCATGTCCAGCTGGTACAAGATGAAGCAGGACGAGGACGCCAAGAGAGGAGCGAACTAGGCCCTCTCGGCCATCCGTTCCAACCTTTCTATCTTTAGCTGGGGATCCTCGGAGTTCTGCGCCCTCACCCAATCCTTCAGTTTTTCGTAACCTTTTCCGCTCTCCAGAATGTCTAAGGCCTTTACGACGCCGTTCTCCAGCGACGAAGCGTTGCCGTTCAGGTACAGTATCGGAGCGGTGTTCAGGGCCACCATGTCCCTTCGGGAACCTCGTTCAATTCCCATCAATACCCGGATGAAGCGCAGCGCCTCCGTGTCTCGGTCCAGGGTGCTCAGGATGTCCCTCTCCTCACCGATCGCCAGACCCATTTGCTTCGGCGATATCTCGTAACTGCTGACCTCCCCGTCCTCGTGGAACTCGGCGATGATGGACCTTCCGAGCGTGGAGAGCTCGTCCATGCCCCTCTCCCCGCTTCCGTCCAGTCCATGAGCGACGATGCCCTTGCGGTAGCCCATCTCCCTCATCGTTTTCGCCAACGGCATAACCAGCTCCTTAGAATAGACCCCTCGGACGCCTATCTCCGGTGAAGCCGGGTTGGCCAATGACCCGGCCACGTTGAGTATCGTACCGAAGCGTATCTGCGAGAGGATGCGGTACAGCGCCTGCGGGTGCACCTTGGCGCTCATGCCGTTGAAGAGCCCTATTCCCGCCACCTCCACGCTGCGCTTTACCACCGAGACGTCACATTCCACGTCCACGCCCAGCGTCTCCGCCATGTCCACGATGCCGCATTTGGACGTTATCGCCCGGGCGCCGTGCTTGGCCATGTAGACGCCTCCGGCGGCGGCTACCACGGACGCGAGGGTGCTCACGTTGAAGGTCTTGATGCGGTCCATGCCGGTGCCGCAGTTCTCCACCAGATATCCGTCGACCTCCGGTCTCGCCTTCAGCGTGTCGATCTCGAATATCGCTTCCCAGCTGCCGGCGATCTCCTCCGGCGTGGGCTTGGAGGACGTTAGAGCGGCCAAGAACGCCCCCTGCTGCAGGTCCGGCTGTTGGTCGAGAAGGACCTCCCGGAACATGTCCCTGGCCCTCTGGCGTCCTATATGTTCTCCCCTGATCAGCGCGTCGACCGACGCTCCGAACTCCCTGAGATCGATGTCCATGAGATCCTCTCCTAGAACGTGATGATCGCCTTCTGCCCGGTGCGCCCGGAGGCGTGTCCGAAGGCCTGTCGCACCTCATCCAAACCATATTTTCCGGTGAACATCCAGGAGAGGTCCGCCCCTTCGCTCAGTAATCTGACCGCTTCCCGACCGTGCCGGCTGGCGTTCCCGTAGCTACCGACCACGGTGAGCTCCCGATAGTGAACATCTCGAAGGTCAAAGGGCAGCGGGGAGTCCTCCCGACGGGGCCCGGAGAAGACGCACAGACGGCCGCCAGGCGCCAACAGGTCGAGGACGCCGCGGTCCAGGCGGATGTTCGGCGTGCAGGGGATGATGACATCGGCACCTCCGCCGTCCGTACCGCGGCTGACCATTTCCGCAAGCTCCTCGCCCTTTGGTTGTGTTACGTCATCGAAAAGACCTTTCGGCACCTGGCTCAGACGTTCCAGCACCGGCTCGCTGAGCATCACGCGCTCGGCGCCTCGTCGCTTGGCCAGGAACGCGTTCAAACAGCCCATCGGCCCTCCACCCAGGATCAGAACGGAATCCCCCTCACCCACGCGGAGCTTCTCCTGGGCGTTGATGCAGCAGGCCAACGGTTCGGCCAACGTCAACATCACCGGGTCGGCCTGGCCTATCGGCACCAGGCGGGACGGGTCGCTCACGGCCAACATCTCGGCCATTCCGCCGTCCGTATTGAAGCCCATGATCTTCACTTGAGCGCAAAGATGGTCGTTGCCGGCCCGGCAATGGACGCAGTGGCCGCACGTTTCGCCTGGCCACACCTGCACCAGGTCCCCGTGACGAAACATGGCGCTGTCGGTATCCAGAACCTGAGCGGTGACCTCGTGTCCCGGTATGCGGGGATACGTAAGGTCGCGATGCCCGGCCTCCAGCATCTTGATGTCCGTGCCGCACACCGCGCAGGCCCGGACCTTCAGCAGCACCCCGCCCTCCGGCATTATCGGGTCGTCGACCTCGTCCACGTCCAGCATGCCAGGCGATCGCATCAATGCCGCTCTCATGTTCTCACCTAAGTTGAGTTGGATATATCATCCAATTATATAATCGATACGAACTTCTCCTGACCGCTTATTGACATCGTTCAAGTCCCATGGTGAGGAATTTAAACCAGTAGCTACCTTGACCGTCCAATGGTGCGTCGGACCTATATCGCCGTGGCTCTGGCCTTCATGATGCTGGCCGTGAGCCTTACCATCCCCGTGACAGGGGATGATACGGGCGACGTCCGGAGATTCACCTCCGGAACGGCTGGCTCCGCCATCTCAGACCTTCAAGGTTCGGAACTTGTCCCTTCCAACATATCGACCCGGTCCGCTGAAGGTCTCCTCTTCAACATCAGCGTCACGTTCACCTACGACCTGTTGGACGCGTCGGAGAGCGCCCCATGCGCCGGTGCCTATGTCCAGCTGAGAATGAAAGGGATCGGCTCCTTCAGCACCGTGCGGTCCGGTCATACCGACGCCAATGGGACGGTAGCCTTCTACGGACTTGCGGCCGGAACGTACCTGGTGCGCATCGAGACGGACGACGACCGTTGGGTCCGGGTGGCGGACGGCTCCCAGAGCACACCGCCCACATTCCATTGGAACACCCAGCAGTTCACCGTGAGCTCTCAGACGGATATCGAGTACCGCATAACCGATGGGACGCGTGGAGCATGGGCGGTGTATAGTGATTTGCGGGACGGAGGGGCGTGGCTTGACGGCCTCACCGGTTGGGAGCGCTCCCAAGTGACCGTGGTGTGGCCCGAGGGCGATTGGCCCCATTCCCATGGCGACGAGATCCATCTGCCGGCGGACGAGGACTTTGCGGAGGCCGTCTGGAGAAGGGACATCGCTCTGCACGAGTACGCCCATTGCGTTCATTACGAGCTGCGAGGTGGTAGCTTCCCGGAAGGGAACGGCCCTGATCCGCATTACATAGACAGCGAGTCGTCCCCGGGGTTCGCCTTCACCGAGGGTTGGGCGCAGTTCTTCGAAAGGGCGGTGGACGGCGATCCCGAGAGAATGGACGGCAGTTCGTTGGAGAGCACCGTCTTCGCTGACGGAACTTACGGACACGGAGACACCGGTGACATGGACGGCCTCATCGTGGAAGGGGCGGTGGCCAGCGTGCTCTGGGACCTCTACGATGGAACGAACGCTTCGGACCGCCCGTCCGGCAGCACCCGGGGGGACTTCATCGACAAGGAGTTCTCCACCCTCTGGAACATAATGTACGATCAGCAGCCGGAGAGCCTGGAGGACATCAAGAGGGCCTGGCCCGTGCGAGACGTCAACGTCACCGCGGTGTTCCGCAACTCGCGGGTCCCGATGGAGCTGGACCCGCCGAGCAATCCCACCTCGTTCATCTCTTCACATGAGATCGGAGAGGGTTCCGGGGACAGCACCATCAGCGTGATCTGGTCGGGAGCGAGCGACCGCGGGAGCGGCGTGCTGGGGTATAGCATACTGATCAGCACCGACGCCAACGGAACGCCGGACCTGGTGATGGACAGCATCGCCGGTTCGTACACCTCCTATTCGTTATCGCCAGGAACTTACTATCTGCACATCAGGACGGTGGACCAGGACGGCAACTGGGCGGAGGACGTGTACACCATCGGCCCCTTTGTGATAGACGAGGGCGCGGTGCCGGTTAACGAACCACTGATACGGGAAGGCGACCTGCGGCAGGCGCTCTTTGGGCTGATGATCGTTCTGGCAATTGTCGTCTCGCTCCTTATGCTGGTCATATTCATGGACAAGAAGAAGCCCGTACCGCCGCCTCCGATGCCCGTGTCGTACATCTGCCGCTACTGCGGGCGTTTCGATCACGGCGGGGAGTTCTGCCCCTACTGCGGCGGAAGACTGAGGTGAGGGAATGAGGAAGGCGGAGCGGGAGATCAAGGACCAGAAGGAGCTGGAGGACCTCATCCGGCGGGTGGAGGTGTGCCGCTTGGCAATGGTGGACGACGGGGAACCGTACATCGTGCCCATGAACTTCGGATATCGTGACGGATACTTGTTCTTCCATTGCGCCCGGGAAGGCCGCAAGCTTGACGTTCTTCGTAAGAACCCCCGGGTGTGCTTCGAGCTGGAAGCGGACGTGCATCTGGTCAAGGGCGAAAAGGCTTGCCAATGGTCGACCAGTTACCAGAGCGTGATCGGCTGGGGGACGGCCACGATATCATTGGACGAGAAAGATGTTAAGGAAGGACTGGAGGTCCTGATGTCCCATTACACCAGAGGACCGCTCGATTTCGACCCTCGCTCCCTGTCGCTGACCGCGGTGATAAAGGTAAAGGTGGAAAGGATGACCGGCAAGCGGTCTAAGCGGTGACCTTGACCACCTTTCCGCCGTAGCGCTCCACGATGAACTCCTGCAGCGGGAGCTTCTTGCCACTGATTCGGAGGGCCTCGTGCACGATGCGCTGAAGACCGCCGCAGCAGGGCACCTCCATGCGGATCAGGGTGAGGTCCTTGATCTCGTTGTTCTTGAATATCCTGGCCAGCTTATCGATGTACGCCTGGACGTCGTCCAGCTTGGGGCAGCCGATTATGGCAATACGTCCGGCAATGAAATCGCGTTGCACGTTGCCCAGGGAGAAACCGGTGCAATCGGCGGCTATGAGCAGCGAGGCGTTCTTGTAGGCGGGCGTGACCTCCGGCGCCAGATGCAGCTGTATCGGCCAGTTCCTCAGCTGAGAGGGATTGTCCTCAGCGGACATGGGCTTCGAGTCCGTCATGATCATCATCGGCCGGGAGGAGCTGCAGGCCTGGGGCGGTCCTTTCTTGCTAGCCTCCACATGCTCCATGGCCGCCTCCTCGTCGAACGGGTCGGCCTCCCTCTCCTCTATCGATAGGGCATTCTCCGGGCAATGCCCGAGGCAGGCGCCGAGACCGTCGCAGAACATGTCCTTGACCACCTTGGCCTTGCCGTCCTTTATCACTATGGCCCCTTCCGCGCAGGACAGGACGCACTCGCCGCAACCGGTGCACTTCTCCTCGTCGATCTTGATTATCTTCCGCTTGACCTTGGACATGGCGGACGTTCCATGGAGCTGGTCTTTTAAGCGTTTTGCCCTGCGTCGTCCGAAGGTCACGAAGAACATCGTAAAGGTAATCTACCCGGTGCAGTTATGAATCGCCGATGGCCGCCATTTCCTGGGAGCTTCTGTTCGCGATCGTTCCCGGCCTTATACTGTTCCTGTACGGTATAGAGAACTTCAGCAAGGAGATCATAAATTCCGTCGGTGAGCGGTTCCGGGAGACCCTGGGGAAGCTGACCAAGGATCGCTGGAGAGGGGCGGCCTTCGGAGCGCTGCTCACCGGTACGGTGCAATCCAGCGCCGCGACGACCGTCATCGCCGTCAGCCTGGTCAACGCGGGTACGATTTCCTTCGCGGCCAGCCTGGGAGTGATCGTGGGCGCTAACATCGGAACGACCCTCACCGCTCAGCTGGTGGCCTTCAAGCTGACCTCGTTCGGACCCCTGTTCATTCTGATCGGGTTCGTCTGGGGGTTGATCGGCGGACGTTACAAGTTCATCGGGAAACCGCTGTTCTACTTCGGGCTGGTGTTCTTCGGGCTGGAGCTGGTGTCGAACTCGCTCGATCCGATAAGGGAGGACCCGGCCATCCTATCGCTGATCTCCAACCTGGACAACTTCTTCATCGCTCTGTTGGTCGGCGTGGTCTTCACCACCGCCGTGCAGTCCAGCTCGGTGACGTCCGGGCTCATGGTGGTGCTGGCGTCCAGCGGACTGCTCACGCTGGAACAGGCCATTCCCGTTCTGCTCGGGGCCAACATCGGCAGCACCACCACCACGCTGTTCGCCTCGGCCAAGATGGACCTCTGGGCCCGCCGGGCGGCCATCGCTCACCTGTTGTTCAATGTGGCCGGGGTGCTCATCTTCATTCCTTTGGCGGGTTTGCTGGCCACGGTCGTCACCGACCTAACCCCGGACGTGGGCCAGCAGGTAGCGAACGCCCACCTCATATTCAATGTGATCACCGCGATCGTGTTCCTGGTGCTGCTGAAGCAGTTCGAGAAGGTAGTGGTGAGAGTTGTACCAGGTGATGAGAAGGAAGTGCTCTTCCGCCCCAGGTTCCTGACCAAGGAAATGCCGGAGGACAATGGTCAAGCGTTCCATCTGATAGAGCAAGAACTCGGGCACGGCCTGGAGGTCACCAAGGACCTGCTGGACGCTTCATTCTCCTCGCTCTCCGTTAAGGACAAACGGGCCAAGCAAAAGGTGACCAAGCTGGAATCGCTTAACGACTACCTGGACGACGAGATCGCGGATGCCATACTCAGGATGTCCCGCCGGTCCCTGAAGGGGGACGAGGGATTGCGGACCACGCTGCTGGTGAGGATGTCCAACCTGATGGAGCGACTGGGCGATCACGCCGAGGACATCGGGGACCTGGCCACTGGCTTCCGGGAGAAGGGACGGGCGGTCCCCAAGGAGCAGCTGGATCAGCTATCGGTCGTTTTCGAAAAGCTGAGGGGCAACCTGGAACTTCTCGGCGAGGATGTTCTGCAGGTGAACGAGGGGACCAAGGCCACCATAAGGAACGAGACGTTGTCCATGAGCGCCCGCATAAACGACATCTATAGCGAGCACTTGGAAAGGATGAGGGACGCCAGCGTGCCGTCCGACTCCACACTGCTGGAGCTGCTCACCATCATGGAATCGGCCAACGAGAAGGTGCGGGAGCTGGCGGCGTTAGCATCGGATTACGCCAAGCTCGCTCCGCGGACCGTCGACCGCTGAACGCTCAGACGTACTTTTCCCGGTATCTCATCAGCTCCTTCCAGAACACCGGGGTGAACAGCACCAGCACGGATATGAACTCCAGACGACCGGCCCACATGGTGAACGTTAGTACCAGCTTCGCCGCGTCCGGCAACCCGCCGTACGAACCGTAGGGTCCGATACTCCCCAGGCCGGGGCCGGCGTTGGACAGCGTGGCGATGGCCGCGCTTATGGATGTCGTCGGATCGATCCCCAGCAGTATGAGCGCCACCACCGCCACTATGGCCGTGGCAAAATAGCAAAGGACCATGGCGACGACGGAGGAGAGCGCCTCCTGGCTGAGCGGCCTCCCATCGATCTTCACGGTGAAGATGGAACGGGGATGTATGGTCTTGTGCAGGGCAGAAGCGATGAATTCCCTGGTGAGGAAGAACCGGGCGACCTTGATTCCGCCGGCGGTGGAACCGGTGCTGCCCCCTATGATTATGAGAGCGAGCAGCAGGAACACCACCGCCTGGTCCCAGAAGATGTAGTTGGCGGTGGAGAACCCGGTGGAGGACATCAAAGACACCACCTGGAACATCGAGGTTCGCACACCTTGCTCGATGTCGGTGAACTCCTTGCCCCACATGAAAACGGTGATGATCGCCGTGGCGGCCAGAATTATCCCGAGGTACAAACGGAACTCGGAATTGCGGAAGTACCGATTGGGGTCCCGGGTCGTTATCGCCTGGAAATGCAGATAGAAGTTGGTACTGGCCAAGAACATGAAGATGATGACTATCCACTCGACGTTGGATGATGCGTAGTACGCTATGCTATCCGAGTGTGGTGAGAGACCCCCGGTGCCCATGGTGGAGAACATCACGCAGAAGGAGTCGAAAACCCCGATCCCGGTGAAGAGCAGCAGCACCAACATCATTAGGGACAGGAACCCGTAGATGTAGTGGAACTTACGTGCCTCCTCCTGAATTCGAGCGGAGAAGTTCTGCACGTCCAGGCCGGGGAACTCGTTCTTGAAGAGGTTTCGGCCGCCCACCCCCAGCATCGGCAGGACGGTAACGAATATCATGATGATACCCGCGCCCCCCAGCCAGTGCGAGAAGCTTCGCCAGAACAGTATGCTCTTGGGCCAGGACTCGATGTTCGTCATTATGCTGGAGCCGGTGGTGGTGAAGCCGCTCATGGCCTCGAACACGGCGTCGACCACGCCCATGCCGTAGAGAACGAACGGAATGGCCCCCATTACCGTCAACGCCAGCCATCCGGTGGCCACCACGAACATCGCTTCCGTGGGACGGGTGTTCTCCGGCGAGCGGTAGCGCATCAATAGCAGGATGCCGCTGATCAGGCACAGCAAGATGGGGAATATCCAGGGCCGGGGGTCCTCGCCGTAGTACAGGGCGACCGCGTAAGGGAACACCAGGGCTATGGCCATGTAGAGCATCAGCACCCCGAAGATATGCGGGATGGCGCTCTCCTTGCGGGCCACCTTGTCGAAGATGCTGTTCACGTCCACGTTCAGGCGGTCGAAGTAATAGGCCAGTTGGCCGAACCATCTTCTTGCCTTGTTGTAGGACGTGGACATGTGAGCTCCCCTACGGACCCACCGGTATGTTGGCCTTGAACATCCATTCCAGCTTGGCGATGGCCGATTGCAGGGCGTAGATGAACACCTTGTCGCCCTCCTCGATCACCGTATCGGGAGAGGGGATCAGCGCCTTGCCGTCCTTGACCACCAGGGCTATGGCGGACATCTTGGGCATATCGATGTCGGCTATCCTCTTTCCGATGATGCGGCTGCCCGCGGTGACCTTCAGGTCGAAGAACTCCTCGGAGAACTTCTCCAGCAGCAGCATCACCTCGTAGTTGTGCACCGTCTCCTTGATGATCTCGTTGGCGACCACGTGATAGTAGCCGACGGAGGCGTCGATGCCGCTCATGCCGAATATCTCCTCGTACTCCCTCTTCGAGTAA
>Ga0209098_1001535_pt1 | contig 22007 bp, 22 predicted proteins | sample AD_JPNHW1_MetaG_FD_184429 | JGI IMG/M metagenome (GOLD analysis project Ga0209098, IMG submission 184429) | Active sludge microbial communities of municipal wastewater-treating anaerobic digesters from Japan - AD_JPNHW1_MetaG (SPAdes) (version 2) | ecosystem: Engineered > Bioreactor > Anaerobic...
TGGCGCACATTCAGCGGGGTATTTACTTCGCTGCGGTCGAGGAATTACCGGATATACTTTATCGGGCAGGGAGTGTCGCTTATCGGCACATGGATGCAGAACCTTGCCCTGAGCTGGCTGGTGTACAGGCTCACGGGGTCAGTTTTCCTGCTCGGGCTCATCGGCTTCACCAGCCAGATACCCACCTTTTTCCTCACGCCGTTCACAGGCGTGATTACTGACCGGTACAGCCGCCTGGGCATTATGAAGCTCACTCAGTTGCTTTTCATGATGCAGGCCCTGGCCATGGCATTACTGGTTATGTTTAAACTCATCGATGTGTGGCACATCATTGCGCTGAGCATCGTATTCGGCGTGATCACTGCATTTGATGCCCCTGCCCGGCAGTCGATTGTGATTGACCTGATAGCGAAGCCCGAAGATCTTGGCAACGCCATCGCGCTGAATTCGGCTATATTCAACGGTGCCAGGCTTATCGGCCCTGCCGTGGCGGGTGTTTTGATCGCTGTTGTGGGTGAAGGTATTTGCTTTATGCTGAATGCAATCAGTTTTGCTGCCGTGCTGGTGGCACTGTTTCTCATCAGGATTCCGGCCCGGGATCCTGCCCTCCGCTCATCAAATTTCAGGGAAAGCTTTACCGAAGGATTTCATTATACCTTCCGTTCAATGCCTATACGCACGCTCATCACCATGCTTGCGGTGCTCAGCATTGCAGGCCTTTCGTACATTGTGCTGCTGCCTGCCTATGCCAGGGAGAACATGCACGGCGGCTCCGATACCCTGGGATACCTCATGTCGGCGATGGGTGCGGGAGCGCTTACTGCTGCGCTGTATATGGCTTCGCGCAAATCGGTGCTGGGGCTTGTAAAAATCATCACAGCTGCGGTGATAGTGCTTGGGGTGTCGATTACGCTAGCCTCCTTCTCGGGCAGCCTGTACTTCTCAATGGCCATTTTGTTTTTCGGAGGTATGGCCATGATCCTTTCGCTGTCGGCAATCAATACAATGTTGCAGACCATTGCCGACGAGGACAAGCGGGGACGTGTGATGAGCTTTTATGCCATGGCGCTCATGGGCACCGGGCCGATTGGCAACCTTATTTCGGGATCGGTGGCTAGCGCTATCGGGCTGTCGTGGACGCTGGCAATGTACGGTGTGCTGACGGTGGCCGCGGGTATCTGGTTCGGCATCGTCCGCCGCTCTATGCGCAGGTATGTGAGGCCTATCTATATCACCAAAGGCATACTCACCGGGCTGCCTGATGATATCTCATAACGGGGGTGATAAATGGCAGCAGGTTCACGGAGATTACTCATCAGATGATCATTTGCCTTTCGGATACTGCATCAGCAGGCGGTTGGGTTTACCTCGGCTTTTCTTACTGCTCCTTCCATCAGCGTATCCTAGGTTTGCTGATCACAAACCGTGAGGCTTAAACGGAATCTTTGCCGGTATTACTTTCAGGAACCGGAATCAGTAATATCTTTGAGGGAAATTACCGGCAGGCGGTATTTGTTGCGGAATCATGAACAATTTTTATGCTGCCACAATCTGAACCTGCGAAAGGAATGATATGATTATTGAAGAGAATGTTGAATACCTGAAAAAGTTTTACCCTGCAATGCTCGGCATCACAATTGCTGAGTTGCGGATAGGCTCCAATATGATGGCGGTAAAGCTTTCTGACGGAAGCCTCGGACTGGCCAGTTCGGAGGTGGATGACCACATTCACTGTGCAAAAGAGAACAGGGACTACGGAGAATTTACTCCGCTCAAAATCACCGGCCGGACCATCGGACAGCTTTTTGAGACCAGTAAATCATCATCACTCATCAATACATTGAAGGTAGCGGTGCTCAATGCAGTCTCTAACAGCATTAACCGCGAAAAGGGCACAACTGTTATGCGTGGTGTGGATCTCACCGACCTGCTGCGTCCCGGTGAAGAGCACAAGGTGGTGATTGTTGGCGCCTTTCATACATACATCAGTAAAATTGCTGCTTCGGGGAGGCCGCTACGGGTGCTGGAACTCAATCCTGACGCCATGCTTCCGGCGCATATGCAATATTTCAGCCCGGCACATGAGTTCCCGCAGGTGCTGAGCGATGCCGGCATAGTGATCATCACCGGCCTTACTATGGTGAACAACACATTTGACGAACTGCTGCAAGCCTGCCCGGCAGATGCACAGATAGCTGTTATCGGCCCTTCGAGCAACCTGATCGCCGATGTGCTGTTCTCCAAAAACATTGAAATTATAGGCAGCACACTCATCACAAAGCCTGAGGTGCTTTTCGACCTGGTAAGCCAGGGAGCGGCAGGCTATCACCTGTTTGAATATTGTGCCGAAAAGATATTCCTGGTGAATAAAAGGTAAAGGCGATTAACCATATCTGGGAGCAGGATTGAATAACAGATTGTAAATGTGATTATTGCGTTGAGTTTTCGACCAGGAATTACAGGTGTAATTTAAGGTTTCTCACCTCAGATTATATGATTGAAATTCCCAAAATTAAGGGTACCTCTGACCAATAATCAGCCAGCCTTCCATTGCTTTACTGATCAGCCTGTCAGTAAATATTTTAATCGAAGCCAATGGCAGTGCATGATTTCGAAGCTGAAACAGTGCTGCTTTCATGCGAAAAACTCATGCACCTTACCCGGGCCGGCGTTGATTAATATTTTTCAGTAACAGGTCATTCGTATTCCATTGTTCGTATTTTTGCGAAATACTAATATCGTTACAATCATGGACGTAGCATATACTGAGGACCAGGTGAAACTGGCCCGTTTTGCAAAAGCCATGGGCCATCCGGCCCGCATTAAAATTCTTGAAATACTGGCGAAATGGTCATGCTGCTACAGTGGAAATATTGCCGATGAATTCCCGATTGCTCTCTCCACCCTTTCTCAGCATCTCAAAGAATTAAAGGCCTCAGGACTAATCCAGGGAGAAATCAACCCGCCGCGGATCAAATACTGTATCAACAAGGAAAACTGGAAGATCGCCGGCGCCTTGATGGAGAGTTTCCTTCACCTGAAAAGCGACAACTTTAACAACTCTTGTCAATGATGGTTGATTCCATAAAAACGGTAAACAAGCGGCAATACATGCTGTTGCTGCTCCTGCCTGCATGGTTCCTCCTTTATCATTATTTGCAACCGCTGACCAACCTGCTGATTGACAGTGTTCTTAAGCTTCCGCGCGGCTCTCACCTTACCGAATCGATACGCTTTTTTATTTTCGAAGTACCCAAAGTACTATTGCTGCTTATACTGATTATTTTCTTTGTAGGCATCATACGCACCTATTTCTCTCCCGAACGTACACGCAAAGCCCTTGAAGGTAAATCACTTTTTACAGGTAATGTAATGGCTGCCTCGCTTGGAATTGTAACTCCTTTCTGTTCCTGCTCTGCCATTCCACTTTTTCTCGGCTTTGTTGAATCAGGGATTCCTTTGGGTGTGACCTTCTCCTTTCTTATTGCCGCACCCATGATCAACGAAGTGGCAGTAGTATTGCTTTTCGGGCTGTTCGGCTGGAAAACGGCAGTCATCTATGTGCTCACAGGCCTGGCAATTGCAATCACTGCCGGGTGGGTAATTGGCCGCCTGCATCTCGAAAAATGGGTGGAGGATTGGGTGTATAAGATAAAATCGGGCGATCATCCGGAAGATGAAAAAATGTCATTCCTGCTGAGAATAAAACGTGGCTTTGAAGCAGTGAAAGAAATAGTCGGTAAAGTATGGCTGTATGTAATTATCGGCATTGCTGTTGGTGCTGGTGTTCATGGCTATGTACCGCAGGATTTCATGGCATCGTTCATGGGTAAATCAGCATGGTACTCTGTTCCGCTCTCTGTCATTATAGGCATCCCGCTATACTCCAACGCAGCCGGAATTATCCCGATTGTTTCGGCTCTCATAGAAAAAGGTGCTGCGCTTGGCACATCTCTCGCATTTATGATGTCAGTCATCGGATTATCACTACCCGAAATGATCATTCTCCGAAAAGTGCTTAAACTCCCGCTCATATTCACCTTCATTGGTGTTGTGGCTACGGGCATACTCCTGGTTGGGTTCCTCTTCAACCTTATCTTCTAACTCTCACATCTCCAAATCCTCACATCCTCACATCCTCACATCTCCACATCCTCACATCCTCACATCTCCAGATCCTCACATCTCCAAATCCTCAAATCTCCAAATCCTCACATCTCCAAATCTTCAAATCCTCACATCCTCAAATCCTCACATCTCCACATCCTCACATCTCCACATCCTCACATCTCCAAATCCTCACATCTCCAAATCCTCAAATCCTCACATCCTCAAATCCTCACATCTCCACATCCTCACATCTCCAAATCCTCAAATCCTCAAATCAAAAACAATGGAAATCAAAATCTTAGGCACCGGATGTACCAACTGTAAAAACCTCGAAAAAGCAACTATGGATGCTGTTGCTGAGCTTAATCTTGATGCTTCTGTCGTTAAGGAAGAAGATATTGTAAAAATCATGAGCTATGGCATCATGCGCACACCTGCCCTGGTGGTGAATGAAAAAGTCATGGTTTATGGAAGGGTCCCTTCAGTAAACGAAATCAAGGAAATTCTTTCAAAGTGCTAACCCAAATCATTCAACCATGAAAAAGATCGTTCTTCTATCTATCATACTGCTTGCCGTTACGCTCTCCTTTGCACAGAAACCGGCAAAATTGAAGCTAGTATATTTCCATGCTGAACATCGCTGCCCTACCTGCTTGTCAATTGAAGAAAACACTAAAAAAACGCTGAACACCTATTTCGCCGATAAGCTGAAATCCGGTGTAATCACTTTCGTTTCTCTTGATGTATCTGAGAAAGAGAATGAAGCGATGGTCGAAAAGTACGAAGCTGACGGATCATCCCTCTTTCTTACCCAGGTGAATGGAAATAAAGAAAAGACAACAGATTTCACAAATTTCGCTTTCAGCTATTCCCGCAACCAGGCTGAAAAATTCATTGCCGGTCTTAAAGCCGAAATCGAGAAAAATCTGAAATAATTTGAAAAGTTGAAAATGAAATAATTAGCAATTATGAGTACTGATAAAGTGAACATCATAGAAAACAAGTCACTTCAGTTAGCTATTGACATAATCAAATTTTCAGAAAACCCTGAAAATCCATTTTCAAATTTTCAAACTCCCAAATTCTCAAATTAGAAAAAATGGAGTTCCTTCAAAACCTGATCGACCAAAGCAGTGTCCCGCTTCTCACAGCCTTCCTTCTCGGATTGATGACAGTCATCAGCCCCTGTCCGCTGGCGACCAACATCACAGCACTCGCTTATATCGGTAAGGATGTTGAAAGCCGGAGAACAGCCTTTCTGAATGGCTTGTACTATACCCTGGGCAGAGCGATTACCTATACCGGCATAGGCCTGATCCTTTTCTTTGGCGCCAGCAAATTCCACGTCAGCAGGGCCATTCAATCGAACGGCGAAAAATGGATCGGTCCTCTCCTGGTAATAATCGGCATCCTAATGCTCGACATTATCAGGTTACCAGGCTCATCGGGCAGTTTAATGCAACGATTTGCCGATAAGGTCAAACTCGGTACCGGTTGGGGAGCTTTATTGCTGGGCATATTATTCGCTCTTGCATTTTGTCCTTACAGCGGTGTCCTGTACTTCGGCATGTTAATACCAATGGTGCTGGCAAATACGTCAGGGCTGTTGCTTCTGCCAACTTTTGCAGTGGCTACTGGTTTACCTGTAATTATGCTAGCGTATTTCATTGCATTCAGCATCAGCAGTGTGGCAAAAATGTATAACAAAATCAAAACATTTGAAGTCTGGTTCAGACGATTTGTCGCTGGTTTGTTTATTCTTACTGGAATGTACTTTATTTGGATCTACTTTATTTAAAAAACATCTGCATTTATGAAAATCCTGATCCTTTGCACCGGAAACAGTTGCCGCAGCCAGATGGCACATGGCTTCCTGCAATCCTTTGATAAAGACCTCATTGTCTGTTCAGCAGGTACCGAAGCATCTGGCAAGCTTAATCCTAAGGCAGTCGCCGTTATGAAAGAAGCCGGTATCGACATCAGCCATCACACATCCGATTCGGTTGACTTATATCTTAACGATGAATGGGACTATGTAATCACTGTCTGCGGCGGTGCAAATGAGGCTTGTCCTGCTTTCCTTGGTAAAGTAAAAAATCGTCTTCATATCGGATTCGACGATCCAAGCCATGCTACCGGAACTGATGAATATATCTGGTCAGAGTTTCGAAGAGTCAGGGATGAAATCAAAGAAGGGTTTTTGGGATTTTATAATAATTTGAAAATTTGAGGATTTGGGAATTGGGGGATTTGAAAATGAATCGTTTAATTAGTAATACCAGCAATATGAGAAACGACAAGGAAAATCTGATTATGAAGCTGACACTTGAGTTTGCACTTAAGATAATAGATTATGCAGAGCAACTTGAAGATGTAAAAAAGTATGTTATTGCGAGGCAATTATTGAAATCTGGCACCTCGATTGGAGCAAATGTGAGGGAGGCACAAAACGCTGAGAGCAAAGCTGATTTTATTCACAAAATAAAAATAGCGGCAAAAGAAGCTGATGAAACTGAATATTGGCTCACGCTCTGTGAACTCTCCAAAAATTATCCAAATCCATCGGAGCTAAAGGAGCAATTAAGATCAATAACAAACATCCTTTCAAAAATCATCATTTCATCCAAATCAATAAATTAATTTTCCAATTCCCAAATCTTCCAATTTCCAAATTTCCAAATCATATGCCATCTCAGCCCCGTTTGAAATTCCTCGACAGGTACCTTACCCTTTGGATCTTCCTGGCCATGTTTATTGGTGTTATGTCGGGTTATTTATTCCCATCCATTGCGAAGTTCTGGGAATCCTTGAAATCATCACCCGAAAGCACAACAAACATCCCTATTGCTATTGGCCTGATATTAATGATGTACCCGCCCTTGGCTAAGGTTAAATACGAAGAGTTGGGCGATGTTTTCCGCAATTGGAGAGTGTTGACCCTATCCTTGATTCAAAACTGGATAATTGGCCCGGTTCTTATGTTTGCCCTGGCAATCATCCTGTTCAAACTTTTTCCGGGCGAGAACAATGCAAATCTGCCATACATGTACGGCATTATCATGATTGGCCTTGCACGTTGCATAGCGATGGTTATTGTTTGGAATGACCTGGCAAAGGGCGATACACAGTATGCAGCCGGTTTGGTCGCTTTCAACAGCATTTTCCAGGTACTCTTTTTCTCCGTTTATGCTTATTTCTTCATCGCGGTTCTGCCGGGTTGGTTTGGCATCCCTACAAACGATGCCGTTGAAAACATTACCATAGGACAAATTGCTGAGAGTGTATTCATCTACCTTGGTATTCCTTTTATTGCCGGGTTCCTTACACGTTTTATTCTTATTCGCGTAAAAAGCAAAACATGGTATCACAACAAATTTATTCCTAAAATCAGCCCGATAACGCTTATTGCCTTGCTCTTCACAATCATTGTCATGTTCTCACTCAAAGGTGAATACATTGTTAAAATACCACTCGATGTAGTCCTGATTGCAATACCTCTGCTGATTTACTTTGTAATTATGTTCGCAGGTTCATTTTTCATGAGCAAACAGATGGGGGCCACTTACGAGCAATCGGTAACATTATCGTTCACAGCAGCCAGCAACAATTTTGAACTTGCCATTGCAGTTGCCATTGCTATATTCGGAATGAATTCCGGCGAAGCCTTTGCTGCTGTTATAGGGCCTTTGGTTGAAGTGCCTGTTATGATTGCTTTAGTAAATCTTGCATTTTTCTTTAAACATAAATATTTCGAATAGCCGGTAATCGGGTTGTAATGCGAATGACAGGCTATGAAAGAAACTGAGAGACAAGGTTTCAATACTACGCAACGAGGTTTTGCGAGAGAATAAAGGGATTGATGGATTTGTAAAATTATCGGTATCAGACTGTATCTCCCTGACTGCTTATTCCCAATTTAAATCAATTCTAAAAATCTTATTTAAAGCCTTATTACTATTGATATATGCAGGAATTTTAATGTTAATTGGTTAACATTTGTATGTTTAATCCACAATAAATCAACAGGATAGACATAATAAAAAAGGCTCAAATATCTTTTACCAATCTGAGAATAGTATATACATTTGCCTGAATCTAAGCAGGCTGGGACCGGACTCTGCGATTACCGGCCAAAATGAATAAAAACTAAACAAAGGAGGCTGAAGTGAATCAGGCCGTTTTGTTTGCGGTGGCTACGTTGGGCATAATCGGAATAGCCTCAGCCGCAATTCTTTACGTAGTAGCTCAAAAGTTTAAGGTTATTGAGGACCCCCGCATCGACGAGGTGGCCGATGCTTTGCCGGGCGCCAACTGTGGCGGTTGCGGGTTTGCCGGCTGTCGCAATTTTGCCGAAAGCATTGTGAAAGCAGGAACTCTCGAAAACCTGAATTGCCCGGTAGGTGGCAGCAATGTGATGAAACAGGTTGCTGCCATTATGGGACTCGTGGCCGAGGAAAAAGACCCGATGGTCGCAGTGGTGAGGTGCAACGGATCTTTTGCTCATGCACCCAAAAAAGTGGAGTACGACGGCGCTTTGAACTGCCAGTTTGCCAGCGCGCTTTACAATGGCGAAAGCGGCTGCCCCAACGGTTGTCTTGGGTTGGGTGACTGTGTGGCATCCTGTACTTTCGATGCCATGTATATCGATGCAGAAACAGGGTTGCCGGTTATCATCGAGGACAAATGCACGTCCTGCGGGGCCTGCGTAAAAGCTTGTCCGCGCCGCATAATTGAACTGCGAAAGAAAGGCCCCAAGAGCAAACGCATATTCGTGAGCTGCGTAAATACCGAGAAAGGTGCCGTGGCACGCAAAAATTGTGAAGTGGCCTGTATCGGCTGCGGTAAATGCGTGAAAGTGTGCAATTTTGAAGCCATCACCATGGAGAACAACCTGGCATATATCAACTTTGAGAAGTGTACACTCTGCCGCAAATGCGTGGAAGAGTGCCCCACCAATGCCATCCATGAGCTCAATTTCAAGCCACGGGCACCAAAACAACCTGACGGAGTGCAGGAAGAGGTTACTGCCTGATACCCGGCTGAATCATTTTGTACCTACTTTAAGGATTAATATTACAGGCATTCATTATGCTGAAAACATTTAAAAAAGGCGGTGTCCATCCACATGAAAACAAACTCTCGGCTGCTGTGGCAGTCGAGGTGCTGCCACCACCGCAAAAAGTGTACATCCCGCTGGGGCAAAGTCTCGGGGCTCCGGCAAAACCACTTGTCGACAAGGGTAACGATGTTAAAGTCGGCCAGCTGATAGCAAAAGGCGAATCATTCATTTCGGCCAATGTCCACTCCAGTGTATCGGGGAAAGTCGTAAAGATCGATGATATCACCGATCCGAGCGGATACCGTCGCAAAGCCGTGTTCATCGATTGCGCCGGCGACGAATGGATCGAAACCATCGACCGCAGCGTTACCATAGTGCGCGAATGTACCCTTTCGCAAAAGGAGATCATCAGTAAGATCAACGAAATGGGTATCGTTGGCCTCGGCGGTGCAACTTTTCCATCCCATGTAAAACTCATGGTTCCCGAAGGGAAGAAAGCCGAAGTTCTCATTATCAATGGTGTGGAGTGTGAACCTTATCTCACCGCCGACCACCGGCTTATGCTCGAGAAAGGGGAGGAGATATTGGTTGGCATTACCATACTGATGAAAGCCCTGGGTGTGCTGAAAGCCGCGATTGGCATCGAAAGCAATAAGCCGGATGCGATCGCTCACATGCAGGAACTGGCGAAATCATATAAGGGAATAGATGTGATAGCCCTTAAGGTAAAATACCCTCAGGGTGCTGAAAAACAGCTTATTAAAGCGGTGACGGGCCGCGAAGTGCCGTCGCAGAAACTGCCTATCGAGGTGGGATGCGTGGTTAACAACGTGGGAACTGCATTTGCCGTTTATGAAGCCGTTCAGAAAAACAAACCCCTTTTCGAAAGAGTAGTCACCGTTACAGGTGAAAAACTTGCTTCGCCGTCCAATTTCATGGTGCGGGTTGGTACACCTGTATCGGAACTTATTGAAAAAGCCGGAGGACTTCCTGAAGATACAGGCAAGATCATCAGCGGTGGGCCCATGATGGGAAAAGCGCTCAATTCGGCTGATATTCCCGTGATGAAAGGTACTTCAGGCATATTGCTCTTCCCGGCTGTCGAGTCGAAACGAATGCAGGTACAGCACTGCATCCGCTGTGCAAGGTGTGTTTCAGCCTGCCCCATGGGCCTGGAACCTTACCTGCTGGAACGGGAAGTGAATGCAGCGCTGTGGGAAGAAGCTGAAAATGACCGTGTAATGGACTGCATGGAATGTGGCAGTTGCCAGTTCACCTGTCCGTCAGGCCGCCCATTGCTCGACTATCTCAGGCTGGGGAAAAATAAAGTAGGTCAGATCATCCGTACAAGAACCAGGTAAAGCTATGCAATTACTCACCATATCAGGGTCACCGCATATACATGGTGACCAAAGTGTTAAAAAAGTTATGTGGGGCGTGGTATTGGCATTGGTGCCCGCCATGCTGGTTTCCTTCTGGTATTTCAGCCTGGGAGCATTGCTTTCAATCGCCGTAGCAGTGTTTACATGCGTCGCCGTGGAATACCTGGTGGCTAAGTTTATCCTGAAAGAAGAACCAACCCTCAGCGACGGATCGGCCGTGATTACAGGTATATTGCTGGCTTTCAACGTACCCAGCAACCTGCCGTGGTGGGAACTTGTGATCGGGAGCCTATTTGCTATTGCCGTTGTAAAGATGTCGTTTGGCGGTCTCGGAAAGAATCCGTTCAACCCGGCCCTGGCAGGGCGTGTTTTCATGCTCATCTCGTTCCCTGTCGATATGACTTCCTGGCCATTGCCGGTGCAGAACCGCTTTGTACTGGTTGACGCGCTCACAGGTCCTACCGCACTTGGTACCCTGTCAGAAGGAATTAAAAACGGGGAAACAATTTCGCAACTTGCTTCCAAGCTTCCCGGCTATGCCAACCTTATGATGGGAAATATCGGCGGGTCGCTGGGTGAGGTTTCAGCCATAGCACTCATCATCGGGGGCATATATATGCTTTTCCGCAAAATCATCACCTGGCATATCCCGGTTTCATACCTGCTTACGGTTTTTCTGTTTACCGGAGTGCTATGGCTTATCAATCCCGAAAGGTACATCGATCCTGTGTTCCACCTGCTGGCCGGCGGATTGATTCTGGGGGCGGTGTTTATGGCTACCGATATGGTCACATCACCCATGACTACCAAAGGAATGCTCATTTTCGGAACAGGATGCGGCCTGCTCACCGTGCTTATACGTGTGTGGGGATCCTATCCCGAAGGCGTTTCATTTGCCATACTGATCATGAATGCAGTGACACCTCTCATCAACAAATATGTCAAGCCAAAACGGTTTGGAGAGACTGTCAAAGCATAGTAAAAGAAAATTAAATAAAATAAGAGTGTTTCAACATGTCAAAAAAACTTGAATCATCACTCAAAAACATGGTCCTGTGCCTGCTGCTGATATCGGCAGTGATGGCCGGGGCGCTTGGCTTCGTGTATGGTGTCACCAAAGGGCCGATAGAGAAGGCAAACAAAGACAAGGAAATACAGGCAGTGAAAGATGTTTTACCGGAGTTTAACAACGATCCTACAGCCGATGCAAAAGAGATAGATGGCCTGAAGTTTTATAACGCCACAAAGGACGGCCAGCCTGTGGGATGTGCCGTGAAGACTTTCACCGACAAGGGATTCAGCGGCCACTTTGAACTAATGGTTGGTTTTAAACCCGACGGATCTATCAATAAAATTGTCGTGCTCGAGCACAAAGAAACACCAGGCCTGGGTTCAAAAATGAAAGAGCCGAAATTTGCCGGGCAATTCAACGGTTTGAACATAGGCGCCCTCAGGGATAAACTGCTGAAAGTGAAGAAAGACGGGGGCACCGTGGATGCTATCACGGCAGCTACCATTAGTTCGAGGGCATACTGCGACGGAATACAAAAAGCTTACAACCTTTACATGAACAACCTGCAAAACGCTGCCGCTCCGGCCGATACAACAAAAGGAGGCATCAAATGAGCGTATTTAAAAACTTTACCAACGGGCTGCTGAAAGAAAACCCGACTTTCGTGCTGGTACTCGGCACTTGCCCTACGCTGGCTGTCACCACTGCAGCCATCAACGGAATAGGGATGGGGGCAGCCACCACCTTCGTGCTGGTCTGTTCCAACGTGATGATAGCCGCACTCAAGAACCTCATTCCCGATAAGGTGCGCATTGCCGCGTTCATCGTGGTGATCGCCACCTTTGTCACCATCGTCGATCTTGTGATGAAAGCCTATACACCCGACCTTTACAAGACACTGGGAATATTCATACCGCTTATCGTTGTGAACTGTATAATCCTGGGACGCGCCGAAGCTTTTGCACAGAAAAACAATGTATTCCCCGCGCTGCTCGATGGACTGGGAATGGGAATAGGTTTCACACTGGCCATCACACTTATGGGTTCGATTCGTGAAATCCTGGGTAACGGTTCAGTGTTCGATATCAGGCTGGTTTCGCAGGAAGCCCGCACCATCCTCATCTTTATCCTGCCTCCCGGCGCTTTTATCACATTCGGCTACCTCATCGCTATCATGAACAGCATCAAGAGGAAATACTCAATATAACCGGCAGAAGTGTTTGAATGACAGCAAACTAAAGCAAGAAATCAGTTTATGGAACTCATCAAAATAGTCATACTGGCACTCATCGTTAACAATGTTGTGCTGGCACAATTTCTCGGGATATGTCCTTTCCTGGGTGTCTCAAACAAAGTAGGAACCTCTGTAGGTATGGGTGCAGCCGTTATCTTCGTAATGGCTCTGGCAAACCTGGTTACCTACCTCATACAGAACTTCATCCTGGTGCCTTTGCATATTGAGTTCATGCAAACCATCACCTTCATCTTTATCATCGCATTCCTTGTGCAGGTTGTTGAGATCATTCTGAAAAAGTCAGCACCATCGCTTTACCAGGCACTGGGAATTTACCTGCCACTTATTACTACTAACTGTGCCGTGCTTGGTATTGCCATACTTGCCGTACAGAAAAACTATAACCTCATATCGAGCGTTGTTTATGCCTCTTCTATTGCCGTAGGTTTCACCCTGGCGCTCATCCTCATGGCCGGTATCCGTGAGCAGCTCGAACTGAACGGTTACCCCAAAGGAATGAAAGGGTTTCCCTTATCACTGATCACTGCCGGACTGCTTTCGCTTGCTTTTATGGGATTTGCAGGCCTTGTAAAATAACGGATTGTTTCTGACCTCACCATCAGCCGGAAATTTGCCGGTTGATCATGTATTGTATTAAAATGCCTACTTTTGGCATAAGATAACCAGCCTATGAATCCTGAATCGATCATTTCACTCAGCAACGCTTTTATATACCAGAAGGACATCCTCATACTCTCTGATGTCTCGCTTACAATAAAGAACGGAGAGTTTGTTTACCTTATCGGAAAAACAGGTACCGGTAAAAGCAGCCTTTTAAAGACACTGTATGCCGAGCTGCCGCTCAAAGAAGGAGAAGGTGAAGTAACCGGTTACGACCTGAAGATGATAAAGCGTAAGGATATTCCCTACCTGCGCCGGAAAATAGGCATTGTCTTCCAGGATTTCCAACTGCTGAACGACAGGAGTGTGAACGACAACCTGATATTTGTAATGAAGGCAACCGGCTGGAAAGACGAGGATGCCATGCGCCACCGCATGAATGAAGTGCTTGATAAAGTGGGGCTTATCACCAAAGGGTTTAAGATGCCGCACCAGTTGTCGGGAGGCGAACAGCAGCGTGTTTCCATTGCCCGCGCCCTTATCAACGACCCCGAACTTATACTTGCCGATGAGCCTACCGGAAACCTTGATCCCGAAACATCGGAAGGTATCATGCAACTGCTTTTCGACATCCGCAGGACAGGGCGTGCCGTATTTATGGCAACCCACAACTATAACATGATTGACAAGTTCCCTTCACGCACCGTACGTTGTGAAGGCGGCAGGGTGCATGACTCAATGAATCATGCTATCTGAAAAGGGATAGAGAAATCAGCTGATCAGTTTTTTTGCCTGTTCAAAGGCTGCTGACAATCCGTCAGGATTTTTACCTCCGGCAGTGGCATAGTTAGGCTGGCCGCCACCGCCACCCTGGATGTTCTTTGCCAGCTCGCGAACGATCTGGCCTGCATTCAGTTGCCGCTCAGCCACCAGGTTGTCGGAGATCATTACCGTTAGCCCGGCTTTGCCATCCGATTCGTTACCAAGAACAAGGAACAGGTTTTCGACCATGGCTTTCAAAGCAAAGGCCAGGTCTTTAATGGCTTGTGCATCAAGGTCAACACGGGTAGCAATAAAATTCAGCCCGTTCACAGGTTCGGCCTTGGCAGCAAGTTCGTCTTTCAGTTTGCCTGATTTTTCGGCATTCAGCGATTCAAGCTGCTTTTTGAGTTCGGACTGCTGGTCGATGAGTTGCTGAACAGCACGCAGCGGATCGTTGGGATTCCTGACAAGTGCTTTAAGCTGATCGACGATGGCAAGCTGTTCGTTAAAATATTCTTCGGCTTTGTCGGCAGTGATAGCTTCGATGCGCCGCACGCCGGCAGCAATAGCGCTTTCGCTCACAATTTTGAATAACCCGATCTGCCCCGTAGCCTTCACATGGGTGCCGCCGCAAAGTTCAATGGATTCACCAAAACGAACCACGCGAACCGAGTCGCCATACTTTTCACCGAAAAATGCCAGCGCTCCCATCTCTTTTGCCTTTTCCATAGGCACCGAACGATGCTCATCCAGCGGATTGTTGAGGCGGATTTTTTGGTTAACCATTTTTTCAACACGGGCCGTCTCCTCATCGGTAAGTTTCTGGAAATGAGAAAAATCAAACCTGAGGTATTCCGGGCCTACGAATGAGCCTTTCTGTTCAACATGGCTGCCAAGTATTTCGCGCAGTGCATAATGAAGCAGGTGTGTGGCGGAATGGTTGTTGGCTGTAAGGGTTCTTTTGTGTACATCCACAACAGCCATGAATACGGCCGAAGGATTTGAAGGCAATTTATCGGCAAGATGTACGGACAGCCCGTGCTCCTTCCTGGTATCGGTGATCATGATCCGTTCACCGGCCGATTCTATATAACCTGTATCGCCTGTTTGTCCTCCGCTCTCAGCATAAAAAGGTGTCTTGTCGAAAACAAGCTGGTAAACTTCCCTGCCTTTCACGATCATCTTGCGGTACGAAGTGATATTTACATTGATTTCGGCAAAATCATAACCCACGAATTCACTGCCGGTAGAAGGAATCAGTTCAATCCAATCTTCGGCTTCAATGGCTGCATCTTTACGTGAACGGTTTTTCTGTTCTTCGAGGCGCACCTGGAACCCGTCCATATCCACTGTCCAGCCAAGTTCGCGGCTCATGAGCTGAGTGAGGTCGATAGGGAAGCCATATGTATCATAAAGCTCGAAGGCAAAATCACCGGCAATGGTTTTTGTAGTTTCCTGTGACTGAGTGTATTGCTGAAATTTCTGAATGCCAATCGACAAAGTCCTGAGGAATGAGTTCTCCTCTTCGTGCATCACACGGTGTATCAGTTCTGACTGTTTCACAAGTTCAGGAAACTGGCCGCCCATCTGTTTTTCTAGTACCGGTAACAGCTTGAAAATGAATGGGTCGCGAACATTGAGGAAGGAGTAGGCATAGCGAACTGCCCGGCGGAGTATTCTCCTGATCACATAACCGGCTTTAACGTTGGATGGCAACTGGCCATCGGCAATGGCAAAGGCTACAGCCCTGAGGTGGTCGGCGATCACACGCATGGCAATATCGCTTTTGGGTGAAGCCCCGTAAGGAATACCCGAGAGCTTCGATATCTCACCAATGATTGGTGTAAAAATATCGGTGTCGTAATTGCTTTGTTTGCCTTGCAACACCATGCAAAGGCGCTCAAAACCCATACCGGTGTCAACATGTTTGGCAGGCAGCGGTACCAGTGAGCCGTTCGCCATGCGGTTAAACTGTATGAAAACGTTGTTCCAAATCTCGATAACAAGCGGATGGTCTTTGTTGATAAGCGTATGTCCGGGAACCTTTGCGCGTTCATCATCATTGCGGATGTCCACATGAATTTCGGAACAGGGGCCGCAGGGGCCGGTGTCACCCATTTCCCAGAAATTGTCCTTTTTTGACCCGTGCAGAATACGGTCTTCAGCTATCCATTGTTTCCAAATATCAAAGGCTTCCTGGTCAACGGGAAGGTTATCATTTTTGTCGCCACCGAAAACGGTGACATAGAGCCGCGACGGGTCGATCTTTAAAACAACCGTAAGCAGCTCCCAGGCCCAGGCAATGGCTTCTTTCTTGAAATAGTCGCCGAATGACCAGTTTCCCAGCATCTCAAACATGGTATGATGGTAGGTATCGTGACCTACTTCTTCAAGGTCGTTGTGCTTGCCCGAAACACGGAGGCATTTCTGTGTATCAGCGATGCGCGGATATTTAAGCGGCGCGGTTCCAAGAAATATGTCCTTGAACTGGTTCATACCCGCATTGGTAAACATCAGCGTGGGGTCATTTTTAATAACCATAGGCGCCGATGGAACAATGGTATGCTGTTTTGATGCAAAAAAGTCGAGGAAAGTCTGACGAATGTCTGCTGAAGTCATCGATTGTTAACTTATTTCTGTTAAGTTCAGGTGTTATGAATACTAGCCGTTTATCTGAATTCTAAATTATTGTATCGCAGGTGCTTTAATTACTGCATTAACAAATGTTAGCAGAAAAAGGGATGCAAATTTAAGGTAAATAATTAATTTTGCCTTCAATGGCTTGAATTCCATGTATTTCATTTAGTTGGGAATCGGGCGTTATAAAAAAGGAATAAAAAATGGCCAAAATACGATACCAGTTTAACACGAAATCGCTCAAAATCGAAGAGGTCAGGGTAACGATGAAGGACCGGCTGAAGCGCTTGCTGAGTTCCCTGGCGTTTGGCCTGGTATTCGGGGCGGTGGGCCTCGTTGTGCTGTACAATGTTTTTGCTTCGCCGCGCGAAAAAGCATTGCAGCGCGAAGTGGAACAGTATAAGTTGCAGTACAAAATACTGAACGACCGCCTCGACCATGTTCAGCTTGTTTTGAATGACCTTCAGGACAGGGACGATAACATATACCGGGTAATTTTCGAAACGGAACCTATCCCTGCCTCGGTGCGCAAGGCCGGGTATGGCGGAACAAACAGGTATGCACGGCTCGAAGGGTATAATAATTCCGATATCCTTATAAACACCACCAAAAAGCTTGATCAGATCACCAGCCAGGTGTATGTTCAGTCGAAGTCGTTTGATGAAGTATTCAAGCTGGCAAAGTCAAAAGAGAAAATGATTGCTTCGATACCTGCCATTCAGCCGGTTGATATTAGTGACCTGCGCCGTATAGGCTCGTTTTTCGGCTATCGCACCGATCCGTTCTACAAAGTGACCAAGATGCACGAAGGTATTGATTTCACAGCCTCTGTTGGAACTCCTATCTATGCCACCGGCGACGGGGTGGTTACCGAAGCTGAATATAACAAAGGCGGTTATGGTAACTCGATAAAGGTCAGCCACGGATATGGATATGAAACTTTTTACGCGCACTTATCCAGGATCAAAGCCAGGGTAGGGCAGAAGGTAAAACGTGGCGAAGTGATTGGCTATGTGGGAAATACAGGAAAGTCAACCGCTCCGCACCTTCATTATGAAGTTCGCCTGAGAGGCAATCCGGTTAACCCGATTTACTACTTCTTTAATGACATCACAACCAAAGAATACGCCGATATGATTGAGCTCTCATCGAAACCGTCGCAGACTATGGACTAGGGGAGTTTAGAGTTTGATGTTTAAAGTTTCATGTTTCAAGTTTGATGTTTAATGTTTGAAGTTGTTGGTTAATGGGAAATGGTTAGGAAACTGGAAATAGGAAATAGGAAATAGGAAACAGGAAACAGGAAACAGGAAAAGGATAATTGAAAATTGATCCCGATAGCTATCGGGATTGAAAATTGAAATAGGCAATAAGGAACTTGAAATTGTTTTTATTTTCCTTTAACCCGAGTCCCAAAACCTTAAACCACAATTGAATGACAATTGAATGACCACTGAATGACAACCGAATCTCTTCTAACCTCCTGACTTCAAACTTCAAACATAAAACTTTAAATCAATAACCACACTCCATGGCCCTGCGCAAAGAAAAAGTCGGACGATTATACTATCGCATGGGCGAGGTGGCTGATATTTTTGGTGTGAATGTCTCACTCATCAGGTATTACGAAAAGGAATTCGATATCATTAAGCCCCATCGCAATAAAAAAGGCAACCGCCAGTTTACCCAGCAGGATGTCGACAATTTTCATAAGATATTTTACCTGGTGAAGGAAAAAGGCTTCACAATTGAAGGCGCTAAGGCCAAACTAAAAGAGGGAAAGCCTGCCGGCACACCCAATAATGCAGAAGTTGTGGAAACACTGAGGCACATCAAACGGTTCCTGCTGGAATTGCGCAACGATCTGGGGGACTAAGTGCCGGACAAATGCGAATTACCTGAGGATTGGAATATTTCTTAAAAAATCGCAGATAATTAATGCCTGGCGTTCTTACTCTGATTGCCCTGCTCAGAAGTAATTTCCTTTCGCAAGATATTCCGTTACATAATCTTGAACACCATCTTCAAGTGAGTGGAATTTAAGGTCCATGGACAGGTTCTTCCTCATTTTGCCCATATCGGCCTCTGTAAAGTACTGATATTTATCGCGTATATCAGCCGGGGTATCAACAAACTCAATATTTTCCTGTTTACCCAATGCGCTGAAAACAGCCTTTGCCAGGTGTAGGAATGCGCGCGCTTTGCCGGTTCCCAGGTTGTATAGCCCCGGTTCTGGTTTTCTTTCCATTATGGTGACGAGCACATCAACAACATCCTTCACGTAAATAAAATCACGCAGTTGCATACCGTCCTGAAAACCGGGATTGTGTGACCGGAACAGCTTTACCTTACCGGTTTCGCTTATCTGCCTGAAAGAGTGAAGTATTACCGATGCCATCCGTCCTTTGTGGTATTCGTTGGGGCCATAAACGTTGAAAAATTTCACTCCTGCCCAGAAAGGTGGTGAAGCCGGCTGTTTAAGCGCCCACTTGTCAAACTCATTTTTCGAAACGCCGTAAGGGTTCAGCGGTTTGAGCAGTTCTACCACATCGTGGTCATCGCGGTAGCCGTGTTCACCAAGTCCGTAAGTAGCTGCCGAGGAGGCGTAAAGCAGCGGAATCCGGTATTTTGTGCAGGCTTTCCACATTTCCTTTGTAAAGCTGAGGTTGAGCTTTTCGAGGATTTCCCAATGAAACTCAGTGGTGTCGGTGCGTGCGCCCAGGTGATAAACCATGCTTACATCGGATGCGTTTGCTTCGAGCCAGGTGAAAAAATCGTCCCGATGCACTTCACCGGCCATTGTTTTGTTTTCGAGATTCCTGTTTTTTTCAGGATTGCTGAAATCATCAACGGCAATAATACTGCTTATTCCCAGTGCGTTGAGTTTCCCCACCAGGCAACTTCCTATAAATCCGGCAGCTCCGGTAACAATTGTTAAGGACATGGTTTATTTTTCTGCAAAGTTAACGCTAAGACACTTAGCCGTTGTTATTCGGCGATGATTTCACTCACAAACAGCCAGGCTTTCTGCCCTGCTCCGGGATGACTTTCGGGGCAGACTCCTTTATTTCGCGCTTTAACCCGGAGGTATCGGGCCGAAGTGAAAGTGATTTTCCGGCTGAGCAGCACCGGGCCGTCCAGCCTGATGTCGTCAATGTTTGCCGGGTCAATTTCGCAAACCGGTTGCCAATCGGTGCCATTGTCTGAAATGGAATATTCCACAAGCGCAGGCAGAAATATCCAGTTTCCGGGTTGCTGCAACACCTCAAGCCCCAGCCGCGAGAAATCCCGCTTCTTCCCGAAATCCACAACAGCTTCAAAATCTGTGCCTTCATATCCCAACCAGGCTTCGTTAGTGTAGTCAGCTGTGCCTTTGTTGCCATCTACCAGGCTTATTGCCCCTTTGCCCGGATACTTAGCCGACGGCCCAGATAGCAGTTCAACGTTGTTTATACCTTTGATTATGTTCACATTAACAACTACCGGTTCACTTCTTACGCTGCCCTTATAAGCAACAGCCGTCAGACTGATTGGTGTGGCAAGCAGTATCTGTTCGGAGTATTTCCTGGATTTCAGATCAGGGATTGTTCCGTCAAGGGTGTAACGAATATCAGCATCGTTCAGTTTTGATGTAAGCACCGCCGGCTGAGGGGAAAGATAAATACCATCCTTAACTGAACACTGAGGTTTTGGCACATAGCTGCTGAACTGCCACTTTGAATATTCTTTTGCTTTGAGCAACGCTTCACGCACAGGTTTTCCTGTCCATTCAACCGGCAACTTCATTCCCAGGATATCGGCAATTGTTGGTGCAGTGTTTTCGAGATTGTTAGGATCCTGCAATACCGCGTTTTTCCTGATGCCGGGGCCAAATATCATCCATGGCACGGTAATTTCAATCATGCTCTCGCCACCATGGCCGTAACCTCTGCCACCATGATCGGAAGTGATAATGAAGGCAGTATTCTCAAAAATTCCGGCATGTTTCACCGAGTCGATAAGTCTCCTTATCTCCCCGTCAACTTCGCTGATGGCCTGGTAATAATCGGCTGTATTAAAACCTTTGGCATGCCCGGTTTCGTCAGGATGGCCATAATAAACGAAGGTGAAATAGGGTTTGTTTCGCACGATGTAGTCAGCAGCAGCGTCGGTAACCTGTTGTGCGCCTGTAATATAGATCATGGTATCGACAACCTTTTTGTTAATATAAGTGCCAAGCCATTCCCAGTCGAAGATCATGGCTGTGCTGGCCAACGGCCTCTGTTGCCTGATGAGGGTGAAAATGGAAGTGAAATAGCCGTCGCTGTCGCAAACTGTTGGTTGGAAGCCGTGTTTTTGAATGCTCCAGTTATTGGAGGTTACACCATGCTGCTCAGGGCCTGCACCCGACAGGATAGTGGCCCAGTTTGGTGCGCTCACAGTAGGCATCACACCACGCGTTTTGAGCGATACAGATCCTTTGGCCACCAACTCATCCATGAAAGGCGTGGAAGCATACTGAAATGCTTCGGCTGAAACGCCATCGATACCGATAAGGATAACATGCTGCACCGGGTTCTGGGTGCTCTGGCTGAATGAATACAGGCTGGTAAGCAGGATAAACAGGGCACTTAACTTTTTCATAGCGGCAGAATTGTGTATTCGGCAGGCTTTTGATCATACGAAAAAACCTACCCGAAGATACGGATAGGTTTGATAAAAATCTCTCTTATGTTCTGATTTGGGTATTTCCGCCGGTTTGTTATCAGTTTACAACCACTTCGTCGGCAAATATCCAGCAGGGCTGACCTTTGTATTCGTGCCATTCGGGAAGTTTTCCGGTATTCACGGCGGCTACTTTGATGTAACGGGCCGTAACACTTTTAAGTTGCGTACTGAAGTCGCGGTCGGCTTTGCCTTTTGATTGAGCAGGTGGCGTGCTGAAAGTATCGGCGAGATCCCAGTTTTTGCCGTCGGTGCTTGTAAAGTATTTTACTTCAACGGGATACATTACCCATGACGAAGGATCCTGGACGAAAGTAGTGGTGATAGAGTTGATGGTTTCAGGTTTTTGCAGGTCGATAACAATTTCCATATCAGTGCCTTCGTATCCCTGCCACCCGTTTTTAAATGTTGTGCTTCCTTTAAGTCCGTCGGTCAGCGAGTTATTGCCAGTTCCGGGGTACTTGAAGCTGTAAGGCTTCAGTATAA
>Ga0209098_1001538_pt1 | contig 21987 bp, 17 predicted proteins | sample AD_JPNHW1_MetaG_FD_184429 | JGI IMG/M metagenome (GOLD analysis project Ga0209098, IMG submission 184429) | Active sludge microbial communities of municipal wastewater-treating anaerobic digesters from Japan - AD_JPNHW1_MetaG (SPAdes) (version 2) | ecosystem: Engineered > Bioreactor > Anaerobic...
ACCGCCGAGTACGACGCCGTCTGGGGTCAGAACTGGAACAAGCCGGACACCTTCGTCGAGCTCGCCTACAACGGCATCGTCGCCCACTCGAAGAAGTAATCCTCTCAACCAATGAAACCCAAGCTCTTCGCCACACTTCTCCTCGCACTCCTGCCGCTCGGCCCGCTCCACGCCGCGGCCTCCGCCACGCCGCCCGCCGTCGAAGCCGTGGCGCTCGCCGATCGGATCTATTCTTTCAAGAACACGATGGCCATCTCCACCGCGATCGTCGGCGACGAGGGCGTGCTGCTGGTCGACTCGGGAGACAAACCGGAGGTTGCGGCGAATCTGCAGGCTGCGATCGCCAAACTCACGACCAAGCCGGTACGCCTGCTGGTGAACACGCACTGGCACTACGACCATGTGAACGGCAACGCGTTCTTCGCCGAGCGGGGCGCCCTTGTCGTCGGCCACACGCGCATGCGCGAGCGCGTCGCCACGCAGGAGCACCCGCTACCGGTTACCGCCCAACCCGCGATCGCGTTCGAGCAAAGGCTCACCGTCCACTTCGCCGGCGAGGAACTGGAGCTGCTCCATCCCGACAACCAGCAAGCCCACACCAGCGGCGACATCGTCGTCTACTACCGCCACGCCAACATCGTCCACATGGGCGATCTCCTCTTCAGCAACACGTATCCCTACATCGATGTCGCTGACGGCGGCTGGATCGATGGGATGGCCGCTGCCTGCCGCGAAGTGCTCGCCCGCATCGACGGCAAGACCGTCGTCGTCCCCGGCCACGGCCCCATCGTCGACAAGGCCGGACTCGAGGCATTCACCGCCATGCTCGAGGGCGTGAGCGCCGCCATCACTCCGCTCGTGAAGGCCGGCAAAACTCTCGACGAAGTGAAGGCGGCCAAGCCCACCGCCGCGTTCGACGCGGTCTGGGGCAAAGGCTGGATGAAGCCCGACACGTTCGTCGAACTGGCCTACAACGGCATCGTCGCCCACCAGAAGAAATAGTTCGGTCCGCATAACCTGTACTCAGCTTGGGGCCGCCGGACGCACAGCATCGGCGGCCTTTTCGTTTGGCGCGCTCAGCGGGCCGACGTGCTCGCCAGGACGCATTTTCCCGCCCAACCTCCGCGGCACACCGCATGGACCCGACCAGCGCCGAACGCCTCCGTTTCCTCCGCTCCGCTTGGGCGACGCTCCTCGTAGGCGCCGCCGCCGTCGTCTGCCTGGCGCTGCCCCAGTTCTCGGACACGCTCCTGTTCCGCCACGCCGAGCTCGCCGCCGGCGAGTACTGGCGGCTCTGGACCGGCCACCTCGTGCACTTCGGCGGCCGGCACCTCATCGCGGATCTCGCGGTCTTCCTCGTCGCCGGCACCTGGCTCGAGTCGTTCGCGCCGTGGACGGCTCGCGGCTTCCTCGTCCTCGCCCCCGCAGCGATCTCCGCGCTCCTCTATTTCGCCGACCCGCACCTCACCTTCTACGGAGGGCTCTCCGGCATCGCAGTCGGACTGCTCGTCCTGCTCGCCCTCGTGCAGCTCCGCCGCGACCGGCTCGCCCCGCGCTGGATCTGGGTCGGCGTGCTCGTGCTCGTCGCCGTGAAGGTCGCGTTGGAGGCGTTCACGAACACCCCACTCGTCTCCGACTTCGGTCCCGACATCAAGGTATCCTCCCTCGCACACCTCGGCGGCATCCTCTGCGCGCTGCTCGCCTGGCCGCTGGCCCGCTGGGAGAGCCGGCCTGCGCAGGACACGCCTTGAGGCCGACCTCTCTGCCAGATTTCGACTACCCGAGGGGAGAGCCCCGTCGGCATGGGCAGGCGTGAAGCCACGCCCTACGCGCCTGCACCAATCGGCAGTCGTAAATCTCGTGGATTCTTCCGCAGGTAGAACGAAATCGAAAATGCCTAGATCGTCGGCATCACGTTGCCACCGCACACCGGGATGTACGCGCCGGTGATGAAGCTCGCCAGGTCCGACGCCAGAAAGGCCACCACGTTGGCGATCTCCTGATCGGTTCCGCGGCGCTTGAGCGGAACAGTGTTGTCGTATCCGTCGCGCACCACTGTCCCGGCCTCGCGGTCCTTCTCGCTCACCGTCCAGCCGGGCGCGACCTGGTTGACCGTGATCTGGTGCTCGCCCACTTCCTTCGCCAGCACCCGCAGCACGCCATCCATCCCTCGTTTGCCACCGACGTACGCCGACTGCGTGGGGAACATCTGCATCGCGCACTCGGTGTTGATCGCGATCACGCGACCCCAGCGCCGCGGGATCATCGCCGGCACGAAGGCCTGCGCCATGTGCACGTTGTGCAGCACGCACGAGCGGAACTGGCTCTCGTAGTCAGCCACTGCCTGTTCCAGCAGCGGCTTCCACGGGTACTGCACGACGGCGTTGTTCACGACGATCTCCGGATCGTGGTGCCACGCGCGCACGGCATCGCGCAGTGCGCCGATCGACTCCTGCGATGTAACGTCGGCGCGGAACGCCTTCGCGCGCCGGCCGGTCGCTGCGATCTCGGTCGCGAGCGCTTCCGCCTTGGCGGGGCTGTTCAGATACGTGAGCGCCACGTCGGCGCCGGCCGCGGCCAACGTGCGGGCCATGACGCGCCCAAGTTCGCCGCTGGCGCCGGTGACGACCGCCAGCCGGCCGGAGAGATCGATGGGAAGCATGGGCCCCAGAGAGGCCAAGCGACACGGCGTTGCAACGGCGGAACTCACGCTGGGCATGGTTTCAGCCCGACACTGCCATCCAAATGCGAAGGCCACAATCCGCACTATCACCACGAAAGGGACGCTCCACTCAGATCGCGCTTCGTCACCAACAACGACAAGCGCCGCTCTTTGAAGGAGCGGCGCCTGCAAAACGAACGCGTGTCGCGCGAAGCTCAGTGCTTCGCCGGGGTCAGCAGGCTCGTGGACTGGCGGCCCGATTGAGCCACCACCCGACTCCCGCCGGCGGGTTGGCGCTCCGGCGCCGAGAACCGGCGCGCGGCCGCTTCGGAAGCACCGCTCTCGGCCCCGACCAAACGCGCGAGATCCGCGATTGCTTCGTGCAGCATCACGGCCTGCGCATTGAGTTCCTCGGCGGCGCTGGCCGCTTCTTCGGCGCTGGCCGCATTGCCCTGTGTCGCGGAATCCATTTGCCGGACAGCCAGATTAATCTGCTCGATCCCTTGGCTCTGCTCCCGCGACGCACTGGCCACCTCGTCGACCAACGTGGCGACTTTCGCCGAGAGCTGGCCGTTGCGCACCGTGAGGTCCGCGATCTCCTGGTAAAGCGTCAAGATGTCGCGTGTTTTCCCCGACGACTTCTCGATCAATTGCTGGGTCTCCTTCGCCGCATTGGCGCTGCGTTGGGCGAGGTTGCGAACCTCCTCGGCGACCACGGCGAAACCCGCGCCGGCTTCTCCGGCCCGCGCTGCCTCGACGGCGGCATTGAGCGCAAGGATGTTGGTCTGGAAGGCGATCTCATCGATGGTCTTGATGATCTTGGCGGTCTCGGCACTGGCCTGCCCCGCCTCCTCGACCGCGTGCTGCATGGTCGTCATCCTAGAGTTGATCGCACCGGCCACCTCGGCCGAGTCCTTCTTCATCAGGTTGCTGACTTGCGCGGAGTTCTCGGCGTTCTGGCGCGTCATGCTCGCCAGCTCCTCGAGCGAGGAACTAGATTCCTCGAGCGAGGCCGCCTGAGTGCTCGTGCCTTCGGCAACCGTCTGACTCGAGGTCGTGATCAGGTTCGCGGCGGAGGTGGTTTCGTTGGCGCTGGAGGAGAGCGAGGCGATCAAAGCGCGCAGTCGCTGAGTCACGCGGAAACCAACGCTATAGGTCAGCGCAATGCCCAGGACGATGCTGGTGAGCCCGGTGAGCACCACGAGGACGAGCGCGTTGCGGGCCGAGCGCTTCGCGGAAACATCGATCTCGGCGACCACCCGATCGAGCTCCTCGGTGATCGCGTTGATCTGCTCGCGGGTCGCCTCAAACTTCGCGGCGCCGTCGCCGAGAGAAAGCGCAATGGCCTCGCCGCGCGCGTCGACCGATGTCGTCCCACACTGCTGAATGATTCGCCCGGTCACCGGCAGCCATTGGCTGCGATTGGCCTCGAAAGTCTGCATCATCGAGCGCATCGAAGCGGAGGCGAAGCTGGCAGCCTGCGCGCTGAACTTGTCCCACCGCTCGGCGACCTGCTTGATGTTGTTCGCATGGTCGGCGGTCAGTTTCCCGAAGCTCGGGGAGTCCGCCGCAGTAAAGAGGAGCGTGCGCTCATCGACCAGTGCCTGCTGAAGATCGCGGTCGAGCTGGAGGAGCGCATCGGTCGCCGGCAGGATGTGACCGGAGACCTCGTCCAGATCGCTGCGAATGGACTGGTTGGAGTAGTAGGCGATGCCGCCCGTAACGCCGCAAAGGGCAACAATCGTCGCAAATCCAAAGACGACTTTCTGACCGATCGTGAGTGAGCCGTTCATAGGTAGAGTAGGATAGGTCATCGGTCCGGATACCCCGGGATTGAGGGGATTCCGCCAGGACTCCACTCGCACAAGCAACGCTGCCACCGTCGCGCACCGTCGGCCGTGGGACGCTGCTTCAGCGCGTCCCGTCTGGCTACGCACTCACACCCGCATCGAGAAGTCCATCCGCCCGGTCGGCCTAAAGGAGCGACCCACCGGGGTGCGAAAAGGCGCCGCCCCTCGCGGGTGCGGCGCCTGATAATTTCAGCATCCCGGGCGGCGTGGCGCCACCCTCAGGGTCGCCGGTCCGCCGGCGATCCTGCTCAGTGCTTCACGTGGGCCTTCGCGCCCTTCGGCTGGCCGATGGCGGCGAGGAGCTCGACGAACCACGGAGTGTCGATGTCGAAAGGCTTGCCGCCCTTGATGCGGGGGAACTCGATCGCGCGCAGGACGTTGCCCTTGTCCTCGTCGTGGCCAATCACGCCGCCCTCGCGACGCATGGCGCATTCGACGGCGAGGTCGGTGCAGCTCTTGATCAGGCGCAGATCGTCGATGTTCGACGCTGCGGCGCGGGCGAAATAGCCGCTCTTCTGCACGAGCGTCTTCTCGGCGCCGAGAACCTTCGCGAACTGCTCGGCGAACCACTTGCCGGGGTTCACGGCATCCAGCTTCACGTGACCGAACGCGTCGCGCGGCACCTCGAGGCCCTTGGCCTGCATCTCGGCGACGATCTCCTCCACGCCGGCGCCTTCGGAGATGAAGATGTTCACGTTGTCGCCGGCATCCATGACGGCCTTCAGTCGCTTGCCCTCGGCGGCGAGGTCGACGTGCATCTCGGGGATGAACACGGCGTGCACGTCGAGGCTGCCCTTCGTGAGGCCGATGCCGGGGACGAATTCCTGGGTGTTGAGAATCTTGCGATAGGCCTGCGCGGTGGCGGCGGTGAGCCAGCCGCAGTTGCGGCCCATGACCTCGTGGACGATGAGCATGCGCGGGTTCGCGCCCTGCTCGGCCACGACGTTCTGGAAATAGCGAGCGCCCTGCTCGGCGGCCGTCCAAGCGCCGAGCGACTGGCGGATCGGGTAGACGTCGTTGTCGATGGTCTTCGGCAGGCCGATGACGGTGAGGGCGTAGTTGTTCTTCGCGAGGAAGGCGGCGAGGTCGGCCGCGGCGGTGTTGGTGTCGTCGCCACCGATCGTGTGGAGGATGTCCACGCCATCCTTGATGAGCTGGTCGGCCGCGACCTTCTGCGGGTCCTGGCCTTCCTTCACCAGTCCGCGCTTCACGCAGTCCTTCACGTTGGTGAGCTTCACGCGGCTGTTGCCGATCGGGCTGCCGCCGAACTTGTGCAACAGGTGGGCGTTTGCCCGCACCTCGGGGGTGACCTTGTAGCTGTCGCCCAGCAGCAGGCCCTTGTAGCCGCCGCGATAGGCGATGATTTCGATATCGGGCGCGATCTCGGTGTAGCGCTCGATGAGGCCGCCGACGGCGGAGCTGAGGCAGGGGGCGAGGCCGCCCGCGGTGAGAAGAGCAACTTTGCGTGGTTTCACGAGTTGCGGATAAAAGGGACCGGGCGCCAGCAGGCAAGGCCGCGTTGGCACTGCCGTTTGACCGACATCGGGATGTCGATGCATCAGGGGGCACGTGCGGCGGCAGCTTGATTCAGCACGCAGGCACGGCTTGCCTTGCGCCGCACACGCGCCTCGATTGCCCGACGTGCTGAAGAAACTCCTCATCGCCCTGCTGCTGCTCGGGCTGCTTCTTGTGGCCGCCGTATACCTCGGTGGCAGTTGGCTGCTTGGCACCGGAACACGCGCCGCCCTGCCGCGCGTCGTGGAGACGGCCGAACGCACCGGCCTGCATGTCACGCGCTGCGAGTTCGCAGCAGCATCGATCCGGCCGCTGGCCGATTTGCGCTGGGACAACTGGACCGTCGCCGTAAGCCGGCCAAACAATGCCGCAGATGCCGGGCAGACAACCTCACTCGCCCTCCATATCGGAAGCATCCGGCTCAAACTCACGGACTGGGCTCCGCTCACCGCGGACCTCATCGTCGAAGGCGGTGCGATCGAGACGCCGTTCATCCCGGCCACACCCGGAGACCTGCCCTTCGCCGCAGACGAGTTCGGAGTGACCATCGAACGGATAGACGGCGCTTATCTCACCCTCTGCAACCTCCCCATCGGCACCGACCCGAGCCCTGCGCTCGCCGCCCTCGCCGCCGATCTCCAGCAGCTCGCCCGGGAAGGCCGCACCACTCGCAATCTGCGACTGGGAGCCCGCCTGCATTTTCAGCTCAAGGGCCAGCCACTCACCATCCGTCTCGAGACCGAGCGACGCGACGGCGCCACTTGGCTCCAATTCAACGCCTCCGACATCGCCGAGCTTTCCCGCCGCTACCAACGCCCACTCACCGAAGCCGAGCAACGCATCCTTTGCCGGTACCCGCAACGCGCACTGCTACTGCTGCGCATCAAGGAATACGCCGAGCGCCTCTCGCAGCGCCTCGCCCGCACCGACCGCGCTTACGGCGAGGACTTCACCCGCCACGTCGTCTGGAGCTACTGGCTCACGCGCACCTTCGGATCCGATTTTGCCCAGCAGGTAACGGACGCCCACGAAGCCGGTGCCGCCGACAACACCGAGGCCGAGCACCGGCAGGACTTCGCCAACAACTCCATCGGGCGGACCTACGCCCTATCGAAGAAATCCGAGGGGCAGGTTCTCAAACTCATCAAGACCGACCCGCTGATCGTCCGGGCGACGAAATAAGCCTGCTGCGCTGAGCGTCGATTTCGGTTCGGCCCTTCGTCACCGATCACGCGGGCTGCGATCCCTCTGCTGATTTCTACCCGGCACCTCGCACCTCGTGCCGTGTCGCCACGGCACTGACCCTCGCGGGCATGCCAGCAGATCGCCCCGGGTATGACGCTCCTTACCTTCGCGCTTATGCCTGCCACCATTACGAACGCGCCTTCCGGGCAGACTTCGGACTTCGCGATGATGGGCCCTCTTGTCCGGCACGCCCGCTTTTGCGGTTCTTGTGCATCAGGCCAGCGCGTTGGCCATGGGAATCTTCCAGGGGCACCGCTCGGTGCCGCAAGTGGCCCTTCAGCTAGACCTCCCCGCTGTCGGACAGTCAACAGACTTGCACAACTTCTCATGTCTACTGTCAGGCAGGTGCGCCCTGCCGAGCGCACCCAGTAAAAAAGCCGAGGTGAAACACCTCGGCTTTTCGAAAGTCTCTCTCGATTGGGCTTCAGCGCCGGAACCGACGCCAGCCAACCAGACCCAACGTAATCGCGCCCAAAATCATCGCGTACGTCGACGGCTCAGGGATGAAAGTATAGGTGACGGTGGCAAATACCTGACCCGAAGGAGTCTTGCCCGTGGCAGAAGACTCGCTGTTGTAAATCGACGCGCTAGCGGCATATGCAGCGGACAGATCGATCGTAAACGTACCGATACCCTCATACAGAGAAATATATGAACTACCGATATCGTTGCCCGAAAGAATCTGAGCCGGATCGAAAACACGGAGGGCCGAGGTGCCAGGGATTAGCCCAGTGATAGTGCCGGACTTATTGATGGTGAAGTCGCCCAAGGTCACAACCGGCAGGTCAGCCGAGGTAAGCAAGCTCGTTGCACCTAGCGAAGAGCCGACACTCGAGACCGTGTTCGTGAAAAGATAATCGCCACTGGCGATGACGGCGGAGGACCCGTTTATAAAGGTCGCGGAATACTGCCCGATATCGATGGCCACCGAGAGATTTACGGCCTGAAGAGTTCCCCAGCCGGGGTTGAACTTCGGCAGCACCAGATACGTGGTTGCCTTGTTGTTCAGTTCAACAGTTGCACTGGAATGCGACTGCGAGATTGGCGTCTGTGCAAAGCCGACAACAGGCACTAGGGCCAACGCGGCGGTAAGGAGAGCAGTTCTGACTTTCATGGCAGTTCGTTGGATCACGGTAGAGACTTAGAGAAGAGACAAAAGTGGCAGCCCCCGTAGGCCACACACGCAGTTGTTCCAGATGCATTCTCTGGAGTAGGATTTGGCTAGCAGGGCCTCGATGTAAGGTATCCTCAGTGACGCGCAAGGGCATTTTCCCCAGCCCTATTCTGAGGGTTTTACCTGAGAGTTCCTCCCCGGCGATACGGCCATACGTCAGTTGGCAATCGATTTATCTATCCAACAAGCATTTACACCATATTCGCACCACGTCATGGACGTGTAAAATCACAGCGATTTGCCATTACAAACATCCATCCGACCGTCGAACCGGCTTCCCCGTCGCCGCACAGCACAACCCTCCTCTGCGCTGCGCAGAACAGCAGGCACAGCAGTACCTGCAGCATCGTCTCATGATCCCGGCCCGCCGCCGATCTACGATCAAACACCCGCTCAGCCGTACAGGTGCTGGTTTACAGCGCTCAGCCCATTGCGGGCGATCTCCACAACCCCGGCAATCCGTTCGGCACTCAGCTTGTTCGCCTGGGTAAACGGATGGGATTCCAACTCCGGCAACGTGGCAGCCAACACCTCGCCCAACTTCGCGCTCTCGCAGCCAGCCGGCAATACGACGGAGGCGAAAGCGAGCGCCTCCACCAGCCAGTTGGGCTGGGGCGCACGTTCGGGCTCCCGTTGGAATTCGATGGCCTGCACCGTCGCATCCGGGAACTGCCAGTGCTTGAGCAACAGTGCTCCGGCCTGCTCCTGCGTGACACCGACGTTATCCAACTCCCACTGTGCGACCGCCACCGAAGTGTCCCAAAACAGACCGCCGCCCAGATCGTCGATGCTCTGGTTGATGGCCAGCCGACCGATGTAGCGTAGCAGGCCGGCGGTGTGCGCGTCGTCTGGTGACACCGCTCCGGTCTCCTTTGCCAGCACCTCCAGCAACAGCCCGTGGAACAAGCTCTCCGCCCAAAAATCCTCGGCGGCGATGCCGTAGCTGCCGAGATTGCGCCCAGCGGCGAGGTGCGCAACCGCGTGGTTGAGCAGGCGGATGCCCTCGCGAAAACCGATCTTCTGGAGGGCTCGCTCAAGCGAGGAAACGCGTTCACCGGCCCCGTAGAACGCGCTATTCGCGCCGCGGATAATGTCGGCTGAGAGCGCCGAGTCGCTCCGGATGAGGGCAACGATGTCGTCGAGCTCGGCGTTGGGATTGCGCAGCAGCCCGAGGGCCTTGCTGAGCACGCGCGGCGCGGGGGAGAAACGCTCGATCTTGAGGATCGCGGCAAGAAATTGCTCCTTGGTGGGCTTCACAGGTGTTTCCATGGCGCAGAATGTTGGGAGTTGTGGCTATGCCGCGGGAGTCAATTGGCCATCGCCGGCACCTGACCCGCACCGAGCCCGACGTCGCCCTTGATGCGGGCGGCGTCGAAGGCGACCAGGCCGGGGATGTCGACGATGAGGGCGACCCGGCCATCGCCCAGGACGGTGGCACCGGTGAAGACATCGACGCGGCGGCCGAGCCAGCCCAGCGACTTGAGCACGGTCTGGTGGTTGCCCAGTACCTCGTCGACGGCGATGCCGATGCGCGTGTCCTCAACCTCGGCGATGACGATGCGCTCGATCGGCGGCGGCTCGCCGGAGTAATCGAAGAGTTCGCGAAGCCGCAGGTACGGCATCATCTCGCCATGGAGATCGACGATGTTGCGCCCGTTGGCGGCGAGGCGGCGATCGCGGCGCAGCTCGATGGCCTCCCGCGCACTGCCCAGCGGGAGGATGTAGCGGTCGCCGTCCACGCGGACCATGAGCCCCTCGATGATCGCCAGGGTGAGCGGCAGCGACAGGCGGATCTCGGCGCCCCGGCCGGGCTGGCTGCGCAGCTCGATCGTGCCCCGCAGCGCCTCGATGCTGCGCTTTACGACATCGAGCCCGACACCTCGACCCGAGAGTTCGGATACCTTGTCGGCGGTGGAGAAACCGGGGAGGAAGATGAACTGGTAGATCTCCTGCTCCGAGGGGCTGGCCTCGGCGGCGAGAAGCCCGCGCGCGACCGCCTTGGCCCGGATCTTGGCGGCATCCAGACCGCGGCCGTCGTCGGACACGGTGATCCACACGCGGTCGCCGCGCTGCTCGGCGCGAAGCGTTAGCGTGGCCACGCGGGGCTTGCCGGCAGCCAGGCGGGCCTCGGGCGTCTCGCAACCGTGATCGAGGCTGTTGCGCACGAGGTGCATGAGCGGATCCGCAAGCTGGTCGAGTACGGTCTTGTCCATCTCCGTCTCGGCGCCCTCGATGACGAGCTCGATCTCCTTGCCGAGGTCGCGCGAGAGATCGCGCGTGAGACGCCGGAACTTCGCGAACGTCTCGCCGATGGGCATCATCCGCACGCCGAGCACCACATCGCGCAGCTCAAACGCCAGCCGCTGCAACCCCTCGGCCGCACCCTGGAGCATGGGGGGCAGCTTCGGCACGGCGGCACAGCCCTCGCTCACCTGCGACTTCAGGATCACCAGCTCGCCGACCAGATTGACGAGCTTGTCGAGCTTCTCGGCGGAGACGCGGAGCATCTCCCGTTTGGCACTGGCGACGATCGCGCTCGCCGCGGCCACGGTCTTCTCCCGGGGCTTGGATGGGGACGAGACTGGTGCCGCCTGGGCAGACTGCGGGCGCTGCTGCGAGACGCCTCCTTCGGCCGAAGGCGAAGCGGGAGCACTCCCCGCCGGCGCCTCCCGCGAGATCACCGGCCGTGCATCGACGGCGAAGGCGAACGCATCCTCGATGCGATCCTTCGGCTCCGCCGTCTCGAGCCTCATGAGCCAGCGACCGGGCTGCGGCTCGTCTCCGGCAGGCGGCGACTCCAACACATGGTGCCGGCCCAGGCCGCTCAGCTCGAGAAACAGCGTGTCGAAAGCCCCGGGCGCTCCGAGCAGCGCCGGCGTGGCCTGGAACTCCACATACCACGTTGTCGCGGCGGCCTGCTCCAGCGGCGCGATCTCGAGATCGCAGTCATCCTCCACGAAACAGAAGACCTCGCGGATCTCGGTCTGGCCGGCGGAGGTCGACAGCCGGATCTCCCAAGCTAGGTAGCTCTGCTCAGGATCGAGATCACCGAGCGACGGCAGTTCGTCCACACGCGCGTGAACCTCGCAGTCGCCGAGGAGGCGCAGGTTGTCGAGGAACATGCCCGGATCGATGCCTTGCTGGAAGATGCCGGAGTGCGGGCGGAAGGTTATCCTCCAACGGGGCGTTTGCTTGGCCTCGCCGCCGGCCGCGGAGGCGACGGGCGCCGCAGCCGGCGCAGCGGGCTTCTCGCCCTTGGCGGGAAGAAACTTCAGCAACGCCGCCAAGTCGTCCCCTGCTCCCTCGAGCACCGCCGGCGCCACGGAGGGATCAGCCTCCAAGTAGCGCGAGATGGCATCGCACAGGCGCAGGGTGAGATCGACGATGGTGGAGTTGATCGCCAGACGGCCCTCACGCGCAGCGTTGAAGACATCCTCGACGTGGTGGAGAAACGCGGAGAGCTCCGCAAACCCACTGGTCGCACCGGAGCCCTTGAGCGTGTGCATGGCGCGAAAGACACGATTGATCGCGGCGGAGTCGGAGGGCTCGTGTTCGAGCTCGAGGAGGGAGCGCTCGAGCTCGGCGAGCACATCGGCGGCCTCCTGGCGGAAGAGTTCGCGGCTACGGCGCTGGATCTCGTCGAAGTTCATGAGAATGCGGGGTGTTCAGGCGGGGCAGACCATCTTGACCACGGCGACAAGCCGGGCCGGATCGAAGGGCTTGATCACCCAGCCGGTGGCGCCGGCCTTCTTGCCAGCGACCTTCTTGTCCTCCTGGGACTCGGTAGTGAGCATGATGAGCGGGGTGAACTTGTACTGGGGCAGCGCCCGCAGGTGGGAGATGAGCGTGATGCCGTCCATGTTCGGCATGTTCAGATCGGTGACGACGAGGTCGGCCTTGCGCTGCTCGCACAGCCGTAGCCCGGCGGCGCCATCCTCGGCCGAGAGCACCTCATAGCCGGCGCTTCCGAGCACCATCTTCACGGTTTCACGGATGCTCATCGAATCATCCACGGCGATCACGGTCTTGGGCATGGGGGTGCGAGGGTTGAGGTTTCAGTTCTGGGCAAATGCCGCCGCCAAAGCATAGCGCTCGAGTGCGGCGTTCCATGCGGGCGCCGGCGCGGGCGCGATGCGCACGGAGGGGGCGATCCGCGCCGCGGCGAGCAGCACCTGCAGCGCCGCAACGTCGATCCGCACAAGCGCATGCGGATCGAGCACGAGTTCGCGCGGGCGGCAGAGGGCGACGCGCAGCGCGGTCTGGAGCGCACGGGACTCCTCGATGGTGAGTTCCCCCTCGAAGCGGATGAGGGCGGAGTTTTCTGTGGTCTCGATCTGGAATGCACTCATGGCGTTCTCCTCCTGGGGGCTCAGGCGCCGCCGCGTGTCGAGGCGACGGGGTTGCCGGTGAGTTCCTCGAGGTAGCACTGCATCTCGGCGGCGGAGAGATCGTAGAGCTTCTGCAGCTCGGGGCCGAAGCTGCTCCAGCCGGCGAACTCGCCCTTGCGGGCCTGGACGACGGCCTCGTTGCACAACGAGGCCAGCCGCGCCCAGCCGAGCATGGTGAAGCAGCCCTTCAGCCCATGGGCCGTCTCCGCCAGATGGGCACAGTTGCGGTTGGCGCAGGCCTCGCCGAGGCGCGGCCAGGCGGCGTCGAGGTCGCGGGCGGCGGAGGCCAGCAGCTGCCGCAGCACATCGGCGATCTGCCCAGGAGGCAGGCCGGGGAACATCGCGGACAGCTGATTGCGGTCGAGCAGGTCGGGGCCGCCGGCCGGCAGGACCGGCGGCTCCTCGGCCGGTGTCTCCGCGCGGAAGAGCCGCAGGAAGCACGCCTCGATGTGCGCGGGGAGGACGGGCTTGCTGAGGTAGTCGTCCATGCCGGCGGCCAGGCAACGCTCGCGGTCGCCGCTCTGCGCGTTTGCGGTGAGGGCGACGAGCTTGGGCCGGCGGCTCGCATCCGGATTCTGGCGCACGATCTCGCGGGCAGCGGCCAGCCCGTTCATCACGGGCATCTCGACGTCGAGCACGACGAGATCGAAGGGCTGGAGCTGGAGCGCCTCGACAGCCTCGGCTCCGTTGGTCGCAAGCTGGATCCTGTATCCGAGATGCAGGAGGAGACGGCGGAGCATCTCCCGGTTGGTCGGGATGTCGTCGGCCACGAGCACGCGCAACGGCAGCCGCTCGCCGAGCTTGCGCTGCGGTCCGGCCAGGACCGGGCTCTCCTGGTTCAGGAGTCCGGCCACGGCGCGCGCCAACTCGGCGAGGTCGAGCGGCAGCTGCACGGTGGCGGCGCGGGCCGCCGCCGGCACGGCCCAGTGCCGCTCGGGGCTGGAGAGCCAAATCACGGGCGCCGGCCGCGCCGGCGGCCGCACCTGGAGATGGCGGTTGAGCATGGCTCCGAGATTGCGCGCCAAAGCGGCCTCGACGATCGCCAGGTCGACAGGCGTCTCGAGCTGCGCCGGGTCCAACGCGGAGTCAGGGCCCTGCCAGACGACGGGGATGCAGCCCCAGGCCGAGAGGGCGTCGGCCAACAGCTTTCGCGTCTGGCGTCCGCTGTGAACAAGCAGCACGCGTCGACCGGCGACTCCCTGGGGCGACTGCGCGGCGAGCGCGGTGCCGCCGTCGGTCTCGTCGGCGCCCACGGTGCAGCGGAACACCGTGCCTCGGCCGGGGCGGCTACGCACGGCGATGTCTCCACCCATCAATTGCGCGAAGGCCCGCGCGATCGCCAGCCCGAGCCCGGTACCATGGATCTGGCGCGGCTGGCCGAACTCGGCGCGCGCGAAGGGATGGAAGAGCTTCTCGAGGTCGGCCGCGGCGATCCCCACCCCGCTGTCGGCCACACTGAACGCCAGGCGCCAGCGGCCGTTGTTCACTCCGGCCGTCACATCGAAGTGCACACCGCCCCGCGGGGTGTAGTTGACGGCGTTGGTGAGGAGATTCAGGAGCACCTGCTGGAGCCGGCGCGGGTCGCCCACGATCCGCGCCGGCACGGTGGTGCGGACGCGGTAGCTGAACGAGAGGCCCTTGCGTCGTGCGAGCGTGCCGGCCTGGCGGACGATCTGGGTGAGCAGCCCGAGCAGGTCGAAGGAACGCGGTTCGAGACGGGCCTTGCCGGCCTGCAGGCCGGAGTAGTCCAGAAGCTCCTCGACGATGCCAAGCAGTCCCTGCCCGCTCTCCAGGATGAGCTGAGCGGAGTGCACCTCGCTGCCGTCGTGGGACTGCTCGGCCATCGTGGCGGCCAAGCCGTTGATGACATTGAGGGGCGTACGCAGCTCGTGGCTCATGCTGGCGAGGAAGGCGCTAGTGGCTCGGCTGGACGCCTCGGCGCCATGGGCGAGCCGCCCCGCCTGCGCGGCCTCGGCGGATAGCCGGGCGTTGGCGGCCTGAAGCTGTGCATGTGACTCGAGGAGCGCCGCATAGCGGCGGCGGAACTCGCTCGCATCTCGGAAGAACAGATACGCCCGGCAATCCGGCGGCGAGACACGGAATGCCGAGACATCGACCTCACGCACCGAGCCGTCGGGACCGAGCAGGCGAAACTCGCCATGCAGCGCCGAGTCGGGCGCGAGGCGAGCGAGGAACGCCGTCGGGCCGGCGCCCTCAGGCGGCTCCAAGCGAGCGACCTCGGCGCCCAGCAGTGCGCCGCGTGGGCGGCCGAGGATGGTGCAGGCCGCCTCGTTGGCCCCGCAGATCAGGCCTGCCGAATCGAGGACCAGCAGGCCGTCCGGTGTGCGGCGAAGGAGGTCCTGCGCGGTTTCGCGAGGTTGCCGGGCGGAATGGGCGGCCGTTGCGGCGGGGGCGGCAGTGGCGGCAGAATTGGATTTCTTGCTCATGGCGTTTTGGAAAATGGATTTCAGAAGAGCTCGATACCGGGCCCGAGGTCGGGTTTCGCAGCAGACGAACCCTGGGCTGGTTCGGGAGCCGCGGCAGGCGGGGTGACGGTGGGCGCGTCGGGCTTCGCAGAGGCGACTGCCACGGCGGCAGGCGCCGGCGCGGCGTCCGCAACGCCTGCGACGGGTGCTGCGCCGGGAGCCGGCTCGAAGAACAGCTCGACCTCGGTGAGTGGCGCGGCGGGCAGGGCTGCGGCACCGAGCGCATCCGCGTGGGCCTTGCGCTCCTCCTCCATCGTGTAGCGCTCGCGATGCGCCGCGAGTTTGGCGGCGGTGACGGTATCAAGCGTGTGCCCGGCGCTTCCAGCCATGAGTTCCTGAAGCTGGAGACAAAGCGACTCGGCCGGATCGTAGCTGGCGGCGATGAGCTCGGGGAAACGCAGGCCGCTCAACAGGGCGGAGGTGTCGCCGAAGAGCTTCGCAAACCCCTGGCTGGTGCGCGCGGCATCCTGCTGGATCTGTTCGCCCAGGCGTCGCAACTGCTCGCTGACGGTGACCGCGCCCTTCTCCAGAACGGTCTTCTCGCGGCCGACGATCCCGAGAAACGACTCCGCCTGGGCCCGGATCTGCTGGAGCTCCCCGAGCACCTGGTCGAGCTGGCCGGAAAGCCCGGCGGTGATGCCCGCGATCGCATCGGAGATGCGGCTGCATTCCTCGGAGAGCTTGTTGAGCGCCTCGGCAGAGGTCGTCCGGGCGGCGGCGATCTGCGCGTTGAGGGAGACGATCTTCACGTCGTACTCCTGGTGCGCGATCTCCCGGGAGAACAGCCTCACGACCTCGCCGATACGAGCGACGGACTGCGCGACCTTCTCGTTGGTCGACTGCCCCTGTGTCGCGATGCCGGCCAGCTCGGTGATCTGGTCGCGGTAGAGGTCGGCCAGACGGCAGTCGGTGAACGCCGTCGTGATGGAAGTCTCGAGCGCCCGGTAGTCGGCGAGCACCTGCTCTCCGTGCTGAAGGAGCTGCGCCATGTCGTCGGCGACCTCGCGGCCGGCCTGTTCAATCTCGGCTCGTGCGGCGCGCAACTGGGAGTGCTGGATCGCGGAGGCCTGATGCACAAACGCCCCCGCCGGACCGGGCCCGTGGCACGCCTCGGGCAGGCGCTCGGCGATGTCGTCGAATCCCACCGCGATGTGCTCGAGCTTCTGGCGGACGATATCCTGGTGCTGGAGCGCCATCATCATCGCCATGGTGATGGGGACGGTCTGGCCGAGGCGTTCCTCGATCGCACGGCTGCGCTCGCCGCAGGGTGCGAGGGCGACGCGCAGCTTCTCGAGTTCGACGAAGATGGTCTCGACGCTGCGGTGCGCCCGCCGGTGCAGAGTGTCCTCGAGCCGTCGCAGCTCGCCGCGTTCCGCCGCGGCCTCCTGCACGATAGACTCGATCCGGGAGAAGGCGCTGCCGGAGCTCTCCATGACCGTCTTGGCGATCTCGGCGATATTGGCGGCGACGGTGAGAAAGACGCTCTGGTCCTCGCGCTCGAGCCGCACGGCCTCCATGCGGATGTTCATCGTCAGCAGCCGCAGCATCATGTCGTTGCGGTCGTAGCCGGCCCTGGCCTTGCAAGCTTCGAGCAGCTGCCGCTCGACGGCCTGCATCTGCTCCTGTTCGGATACGGCGATACCGAGGCTGGCGTGCACGAGGTCGACCGATCCCTTGTAGAGCGCATAGGCGCTGGAGAGAGCGCGTTCCTCGTCGCGGTCCTCGACCACGGCGGAGAGCTGCCCGGCCTGCGTGCGCAACTTCGCCAGCTCGCCGCCGAAACGTCCGAGCTCCTTGGCCAATGCGGTGAACTCGCAGTCGGAGTCGCGGCCGAACTTCAGCAACACCTGGTGGCAGCGCTTCAGTTCGCCGCCAAGCCCCGCGGAGGAGGCGCGGGCTCCGCCGCGGGCCCGCCAGAACGGCAGTGCTGTCGCGGCCCGGTGCCACCGGGCGAACCTCTCGAGGAACTGCTGCCGGACACTCATGGCTCAGGCGGAAAGCTTGGCGGAGTCGTCCTGCCCGAGCATGGAGCGGACCTGCGCAGCGAGCGTGTCGGGCATGACGGGTTTGAGGAGCAGCCGAAGGTGGCGCGGATCGCCGAGCAGGCTCTCGTCGACCCGCTTCGCCTCGGAGGTGATCGCGAGGATCGGCAGCGAGGCCAGCTCGGGGATCGCACGGATGTGGCGGATGACCTCCTGCCCGCTCATGTTCGGCATCACCAGATCCAGGAGAACCAGATCCACGCGCTGCTGCTTGAGGATGGCGAGGGCCTCCTTCCCGTCGCTCGCCGGGATGCAGCGATAGCCCTTCTGCGAAAGGAACATCGAGTGGTAGAGGCGGACGACCTCGTAGTCGTCGACGATCAGGATGGTCTTCATGATGTGGAGATCGTTCGGGGCGGCGGGGCGTTTCCGGGCACCTGAGCCGCTGCGGTATTCGGAGCGTGAGCTGTTTGGGGCGGAGTTCATCGGCCGCGTAGCAGAGCCGGGGCGATTCGGTCGATCGGCAGCACCTGGTCGGCTCCGCCGAGTTTGATGGCCTCCTTCGGCATGCCGAAGACGACCGAGGACTCCTCGTCCTGCGCGATGGTGTAGGCCCCTGCGTCCTTCATTTCCTTGAGTCCGACCGCGCCATCGTCGCCCATGCCGGTGAGGATCACGCCGGTGGCGTTCGCGCCGGCCGCGCGTGCGACGGAGCGGAATAGCACGTCGACAGAGGGCCGGTGCCGGCTGACGAGCGGGCCGTCCCGCACCTCCACGAAATAGCGATGCCCCTCACGCTTGAGCATGGTGTGCCGCCCGCCGGGGGCGATGAGCACCTGGCCGGGGAGCACGGGATCGCCATCGGCGGCCTCCTTGACCTTGAGCCGGCAGAACGTGTCGAGATTGTCGGCGAAGGCCCGTGTGAACCCCTCGGGCATGTGCTGCACCACCACGATCCCAGGGCACTCCGAGGGCAACGCCTCCAGCACAAGCCCCACGGCCTCGGTCCCGCCCGTCGAGGCGCCGATGGCGACGATCCGCTCAGTAGCGACATCGGGGGCGCTCGTGGGCTTGGCGAGCATAGCGTCGGCGGAAAGCTTGGGGCGGACGGCGATCCGCTGCACGAGCCGGTCGGTGCGGACGCGCGAGGCGGCCTTCACCGCGTCGCAGATGACGATACGCGACTCGGCGAGGAATGTCTCCGTGCCGAGCCGCGGCTTGGTGATGATGTCCACGGCTCCGTACTGGAAGACTCGTGATGTGACGTCCGACCCCTCGGTGGCGTAGCTCGAGCAGACGACCACCGGTATCGGATGCTGCGCCATGATCTTCTGGAGGAAGGTCACCCCGTCCATCCGCGGCATCTCGATGTCGAGGGTGATGACATCGGGAGCCGTCTCGCGCATGAGGGCGACGGCCTCGTACGGGTCGCCCACAGCGCCGATCACCTCCAGCTCGGGGTCGTCCCCGAGCACGGACGTCAGCGCCTGGCGGACAACCGGCGAGTCGTCGACGATGAGCACTTTGATACGTTTGGTCATGGGGTTCCTTTCTTCTCGTGCACACGCACCCAGACGGTGCCGGTCCAGCTCTCGAAAAACAGCCGCAGGCCACCGTTGTGCTCGACGCGCTCGGCCACGATCGGGATGCCGTGCGCCGCCAGGATTTCGCGGGCGATGGCGACATTGTGGCGACCGACCGCGCACTGCTCGTTCTCGAGCCGTAACGGGCTGCCGCCGCCGAAGACCTTGCCCTGCAGCGAGCGCTTGCAACTGCCCATCGCGCACATCCGCGCGATGAGCGCCTCGGTCGCCCAGTCGCCATGGATGGCCTGCACGCCGCCGCGGGGCACCAGATAGTGGTTCATGCCACCGATCTGGCGGCCGGCATCGAAGAGGCAGACCGACACGCACGAGCCGAGCACGGTGGACATGCGGACCGGCGTCGGCTCGGCCACGATGTCGCCGGCCCAGAGGATCGCCTCGGAGAACAGAACCTCCTGCGGCGGTGGCGGCGGTGCGATGAATCCGGTCTCCCTCATGGCGTGCCGCCCTTCTCCGGCAGCCGCCGGTACGCCGCAGCCCCCACCAGCGCGAGCGGCAACGCGAGGCCCTGCAATGTCTCCGAGTGCGCGATGAACAACCGCCCGCCGGGCCGCAACTGGCGGCAGATCTTGGCGACAACCTCCTGCTGCGTCTCCCGGTCGAAGTAGATCATCACATTGCGGAAGAAGACGACGTCGAACACCTCGCGCATCCCGTAGTCGGGCGACAGAAAGTTGAGGTGCCCGAATCGCACGCGCTCCCGCAGTTCGGGCACGATCCGCACCTGACGGTCCGCACGGTCGCGGCTGCGCAGGAGGTAGCGTTGGCGCAGCGCCGGCGGCACCGGCTCGGCGTGCTCCTCGGCATAGACCGCCCGGCGGGCAGTCTCCAACACACGCGTCGAGACATCGGTCGCCCGGATGAAGAACTCGAAGGCGAACGTGCGCCGCTGCTCGGCGAGGACCATCGCGATCGTGTACGGCTCCTCGCCGGTGGCGCAGCCCGCGCACCAGACCGAGAACGCCGGACCGGTCGGCGCCCGCAGCCATGCGGGGAGGATCTCCTTGGCGAGCACCTCGAAGTGATCCGGCTCCCGGAAGAAGTCGGTCTTGTTTGTCGTCGCCAGATTCAGGAGATGCTCGAGCTCGCCGGCCTGGTGCTCGGCATCGCCGAAGAACAGCGCATGGTACTCGTCGAACGTCTCGATCCCGAGCTCGCGCAGGCGCTGGTGCAACCGGCTCTGCAGCATCACCTGCTTGGACGGCGGCATCTTGATCCCCAGCGTGCTCGTGATGATCTGCTGGAAATCGGCGAACTGTGACGGCGTGAGCGTCTGCGACTCCATGGGAATCCCCGGGCTTGGTGGCGCCGGGCATCGCCGGCGCCGAGACGATCAGAGACGTTCAAACGATCCGGTGCTGCCGGAGTGAGTCCGACTCGGCGCATCGAGCGGCATCGGCACACCGGGCACCGGCGGGAGCGACGCCGGCTTTGCGGCGGGCTTGGCCGGCGGATGGCCGGCGGCAGGATGCGCCGCCGATCCGGAAGCATGCACGGCGCGACGCGCGATACGTGTGCCGTCGTCGGTCTTGAAGAACTCGATGGCGCTCTGGAGCTGCTCGGCCTGGGAGGAGAGTTCCTCGGAAGAGGAGGCCATCTCTTCGGAGGCGGAGGCGTTCTGCTGGATGACCTTGTCGAGCTCCTGGATCGCCTTGTTGATCTGTCCGGCTCCGGCGTTCTGCTCCTCGCTGGAGGCGGTGATCTCCTTGACCAGGTCCGCCGTCTTGCGGATGTCCGGCACCAGTTTGTCGAGCATCTGCCCGGCAGCCTCGGCAATCTCCACCGAGCTGCCCGAGAGCTTGCTGATCTCGCCGGCCGCGGTCTGCGAACGCTCGGCGAGCTTGCGTACCTCGCTGGCGACCACCGCGAACCCCTTTCCGTGCTCGCCGGCGCGTGCCGCCTCGATCGCGGCGTTGAGCGCCAGCAGGTCCGTCTGCCGCGCGATCTCCTCGATGATCGAGATCTTCTGCGCGATGTCCTTCATCGCCTGCACCGTCTTCGCCACAGACTCGCCGGCCTGCGCGGCGTCCTCGCTGGCCTTCGTCGAGATCGTCTCGGTCTGCCGCGCGTTCTCAGTGTTCTGCTGGATCGCAGCCGACGACTCCTCCATCGACGCCGAGATCTCCTCCACGCTCGCAGCCTGCTCAGAGGCGCCCGTCGACAGCGTCTGCGCCGTCGCCGTCATCTCCTCGCTGCCGGCAGACACGTTCTCCGCCGCCGCTCGCACATTGCCCACCACCTCCCGGAGATTCGTCACCATCTTCTGGAGTGCCAGCCCCAGCGTGTCCTTCTCGCTCGACAGCTTCACCTCGTGCCTCAGGTCACCCTCCCCGATCTGCAACGCCAGCTTCGCCTTCGCGTCCAGCGCCTCGGCCATCCCGTTAGCGGCTCCCGCAAGCTCACCGATCTCGTCCCCACTCGTCACGGCCACTCGCGCGCTCAGATCCCCGATCGCTATCTGGCCAAGACCGCCGACAAGCCGGTTGACCGGGCCGGTGATCATCCGAGTGATGACCACACCGAGCAGCACGGCCAGTGCGACACAGACGATGCACCCGCCGATGAGGATTCTGGATGCCGAGGCCAGGGAGGCCGCAGCATCGCCGGCAGCCGTGGCAGTGTTCCGCATGCCGACACGGGCGGTGTCCTCGGCGGCGGCCAGCAGCTCGTCGGTCACGGCGCTGCGTTTCTTGCCGATCTCCTCGCGCGCCACCCAGGCGTCGAGAAAGGCCTGCATGCCGTGCCGATAGGCCTCGCCCCCCTGCCGGCACTCGCCGATCAGCCGAAGGTTGGCCTCCTGGGTGGTGCTCGCCTTCAGCTCATCCAGCTTGGCACCGATCTTGTCGAAGATCTCCATCGAACGCCGCAGCAGCTCGATATCGCGCGAGGCCTTCGCGCGCCAGACACTGATCCGGGCATTGAGTCCCAGCTCCACAATCTCGGTGCAGATCGCGATCTTGCGCTCGCGGTCCTTGATGGAGGCGGCGGTGCCGCGGCCGGCGGCGAGCGCCTCGGCCTCCTCGGCAAGCAGTTCGCGCTGCCGGGCCTGGAAATCGGCGCAATTCTTCAGATACGTATTCG
>Ga0209098_1001539_pt1 | contig 21968 bp, 22 predicted proteins | sample AD_JPNHW1_MetaG_FD_184429 | JGI IMG/M metagenome (GOLD analysis project Ga0209098, IMG submission 184429) | Active sludge microbial communities of municipal wastewater-treating anaerobic digesters from Japan - AD_JPNHW1_MetaG (SPAdes) (version 2) | ecosystem: Engineered > Bioreactor > Anaerobic...
AGTTTATATTTGTGAAATACTTTAAAATATTAATCATGGAACCATTACTATCGGAAAAAGAGAGCCTTGAGTTGATCGGCAGAATGATCAATTCGGCCAAGAACAACCTTCAAAAAGGGCTGGGCAATGTATTTCTCCTCTGGGGCTACCTGGTTGCGGGGATTAGTCTGGTCATTTTCATCCTGTTGCTAATCCTCCCGGGTGATACGCGTTATTATGCCTATTTTCTCTATGCCCTTATGGCATTGGGAACCCCTTTCCATATCCGGTTGATCCGAAAGATGGGGCAGCAACAACTCGTCAAGACCTATATTGAGAAAATCATGGATTTTGTCTGGACCGCCTTCACGATCTCAATTATCACGGTTCTTGCCGGCATGTTGATTTCGACGGTGTTGGTACTCCCGGGGTTTGCCGATATTGAACCGGGCTACGAGTTCCTGAGGTGGTTTCCCTGGACGTTCGTAACGCCATTCATGCTCAGTTTTTACGGATTCGCCTTGTTTGTTTCCGGAAAGGCTTATCAGTTCAGGCCTCTTGCGACGGGCGGATGGGTGTGCTGGATCGCAACCCTGCTGCTCATCGCCGCGTTTCACCATCCATACCTCCTGATGATACAGCAGATGGTATTGTTGATCTCCGTAATTTTCGGATTCATCATTCCCGGCCATCTTTTAAATAAAAAGGAGCACAGCCATGTTTAAAGAACTTGATCCGGTGTTGCATTCGCAGTTAAGGTTGGCTGTCATGTCGATTCTGATCGGTTCCGATGAAGCAGATTTTGTGTTCATCCGTGAGAAAACCGGAGCCACGGCCGGGAACCTGAGCATACAGATCGACAAGCTCAGGGAAGCGGGGTACATTGAAGTGATGAAGACCTTCCGGGGCAAAATGCCTCGTACGGTATGCCGTAAGACAGAAAAAGGCCTTGAAGCCTTTGAAAAGTACGTGGAGGCGTTGAGGGGGTATATCGGGGGTTGATCCCTATCGGGAAGGATTCGCTTCAGTCTGAAAATTCGGATCTCACCAATCGTTATTTCTCCTATTTTTGAGGGAAAAACAGACCATGTTCGCCGTTCATTCCGTTTACCTGAAGTCCATCGAAGAGGTTGACAAACACCTTGATGCGCACCGGGCTTTTTTGAAACCCCTTTATGAAAAAGGGATTGCCATCTGTTCCGGTCCGAAAATCCCACGCACAGGGGGCTTTATCCTGATGCAGACAACTTCAAAAGAGGCAGCGCTGGAGATCATGCAATCCGATCCCTATGTGATCCATGGCGTTGCCCGCTACGATGTGATCGAATTCGAGGTGAGGAGCCATGCTGAAGGGTTTGAGAAATTCCTAAAATGAACCCCATGAAAATCATCCACTGGTTTCCGCGTATTTTGTGCATCTTGGCAATTTTGTTTGTCAGTCTTTTCGCACTCGATTCATTTGACCCGAATCTTTCTGCCACCCAACAATGGCTGGGCTTTTTTATGCACCTGATCCCTTCTTTTATCCTGATCATCCTTCTGATTATCGCATGGAAATGGGAATTGATCGGAGGATCCATCCTGGCCATTGTCGGATTCGGGCTTACCCCCTATGTTTTTATCGGGAATTACCATCATAACCATTCCTTCTGGCTCAGTCTTGGGATTATAGCCAGCATCACCCTGCCATTTGTGATCACGGGAGGGCTTTTTATCCTGAGCTATTATGTTAAGCGAAAGCGCGGTCATCAGACACCGCCATCAGCCCAGCAATGATCGGCCGGGGTTTCTTCTTAAAGGCGACCTAAGGGTCTATCCTGATCAGGTGGAATTGGTCTTCAACCAGGGGAGATATCAATCTCAGGTTTCTCAGAATTCATCCGGCAGCTTCTTCAATTGCTCATACGTAAACACCGGCCCATCCTTGCAAACATAAGTGGATCCGATGTTGCAACGACCGCATTTTCCTAAGCCGCACTGCATCTTCATTTCCAGCGTAGTGATCACGTCTTTCGGCGCAAAGCCGAGTTTATCTAACGAAAGGAGGGTGTATTTGATCATGATCGGAGGACCGCAGGTGATCACCTTGGTGTTCTCAACCACCGGCTTGACCACCTCTTCCAGGATTTTCGGTACCACCCCCACGTTTTCCTTCCAGGTCTCTTCCGGTTTATCGATGGTGAGGATGACCTTCAGCGAGGGATCTTTACGCCAATCAGCGATCTCATCCTTATAACACAAGTCGGCCGAGGTACGTGCGCCATACAGGATTGTGAAGTCTTTATAATCCTTCCGGTTGTCGATGCAATACTGGATCAATGAGCGAAGCGGCGCCAAACCGATCCCCCCGCCTACGAATAGCAGGTTCTTCCCTTTCAGATCCTCTAACGGAAACCAGTTGCCGTAGGGACCACGAATACCCACCTCATCGCCTTCATCAAGCCCGGTGTGAATGTCGGCCGTCACTACTCCTGCACGTTTGATGGAACAATCGAACGTCTCTTTCCGGGTCGAAGAGGATGCAATACAAAAAGTACACTCCCCTGAACCCAGTAACGAAAACTCAACAAACTGACCCGGAAGCCAGTTGAATCGATCCATCATCCCCTCCTCCTTGAATTTGAGCCGGTAGGTACGAATATCCGGGGTTTCCTGGATCACCTTGTCGATCCGGCACATCATCGGGACTAATAACTGTTCCATGTTTTTTTATTGAATGTTATTTATATGAGGCAAAGTACTCACCACTTCAAAGATCGAGATGTTCACCGGGCAGGCTCTTGTGCATTTTCCGCAACCTACGCAAAGGTTCTCGCCAAAGCGTTCTTTGTAGTAAACAAATTTATGAAGAGCTCTCTGGCGCCAGCGACGATACTTGACGGGCCGGGGATTGTGTCCGCCGGCCATTAAGGTAAAATAGCCGTTGTTGCACGAATCATAGCTTTTGTACCTGACCCCCGTATCTTTGACCTTCTCGTCGGAAATCTTGAAACAATGACAAGTGGGACAAACAAAAGCACAGGTGTTGCAACCTACGCAGTTATCAGAAACATTTTCAAATTGCGGTGAATCGAAGATCTTTGACAGTCCCTCATTCACAGTTTTATAATCCATGTTCAACCGGAAAGAACCCGCGAAAGCGTCATACTGCTTTTTCATGGCCTTTGCCGCCTCTTCGTTATCCCTTACGTGTGTCATGTGATGTGTCAGGTCGCCTTCAAGAAACGATTTCCCCTTTTCTGTGCGGGGTTCAATATAAACTTTTCCATCTGCTCCGTTCACGATCAGTACATCCATTGCGTCCAGGCGCTCCACGTTGTAATCGAGGGAAGTGCAAAAACAATGGGTATCTGCCTTATCACAACGGGCAGAGATGATCACGGTGTTACGGCGTCTTTTCTGGTAATCGGTATCGATAAAATCCCAGTTATAAACCTTGTCTAACACCTGGAGGGAGCGGGCATCGCAATGTTTCATTCCCAGGATGACCCGTTGGGCCGACAAAGGATCCTCATCGGTTTCGCTGACTTTGGTTCCCGAAGCATCGGCCGTGTACTTCATGATCTTGGCCGAACGGGGGAAAAACAAAGGCTTGGCGCTCATGGTGGTGGCGATGGGGGCGTCGGGATCACAACCCGACAGGGCTGAAACCTTTTTGAATTCGTACTTTCCGAATTTTTCAACAGGGGCATAGGTTTCATGTTTGGCAATGATCGCTTCATAAAACGTTGCCAGTCCTGCTTTATCGGTAACAAATATCTCAGTGTTCATAAGGGGAAGGAAAATTACATGATAAAATCATCAGGGTCCTGTAAGCTGTATTTATAAAAAGCACCCCGGTCGCCTTCGTGCACTCCGGCCAGGTGTTCCTGGAAATTCTCGTAGATCACCTGTTCATTCCATTTATGCAACAGGTGCAAGGGCAGATGACTGGGGCAGGCTTTCTCACAGTTCCGGCAATCGACACAACGGCCTGCCAGATGCAGTGACCAGGTCATCAAAGCATGGAAAGCAGCGGAAGTGGTATTTGCTCCGTTGTACAAGGTCGAACTCTCCTGATCGATGCAACATTTGGCACAGTAACACATCGGGCAGGAGTGACGACAAGCATTGCACCGGATACAATTTTCAAACACCTCTTCGAAGTAAGCCCTCCGTTCCACCAGATCTTTGGAGGCCAGTTCCCTTATATCGGCATTGACCTGGTATTGCCCGTTACCTTTCGGAGTTCCCAACATTTCATCGAAAACAACGGCATCCGGGAAGACGCACTCCTGACAGTTCTGATACTTCTGACCCGCATCATCCACGACCCCTTCGCAGGCAATTCCCACCACGTAAAGTCGATCGCGCTTTACCTGGCTTTCAGTCAGCAGCAATTGCAACGAACGGCTGTCGCAACCCTTGACCACCAATCCGACCCTTTTTCCGCGAGTGTGCTCGTGTTTAAGGTAGTTGGTCAGATTGAACACTGATTTGTCGTTGAAGACCAGCCGGGGCACCTCTTTCGGGTCACGGATAAGCACCGGGACCTGGTTTTCATCAAATCCCGTCATGCGGTAACCGACAAAAACATCGATCTTGTTTTCGGAAAACAGCCGTGCGGCGATTTCCCGAATCTGGTTCGTGTAGTCCATTATTTTTCGAAGTTTTCTTTTTTATACAAATGCAGCGGTCCCAGCTTTTTAATGTCTTCTGTCACTTTAGCGACCACTTTTGCGAATTTGGGGCCTTCGGCCGCCGAAACCCAGGAAAATTGTATTCTGTTTTCATGAAACCCCGTGAAATGAAGGAGTTTTTTGGTTACCAGGAAACGGCGCCGGGCGTAATAATTTCCGCTGATGTAATGACAGTCACCCGGATGGCATCCCGAGACAAGCACGCCGTCGGCCGTGGTTTGAAGCGATTTTATCAGAAACCAGGGGTCAACCCGTGAAGAACAGGGTACCCGGATAATCCTGATGTTGGGCGGGTACTGGATCCGTGAGGTACCGGTAAGATCACTGCCGGCATAAGAACACCAATTGCATAGAATCCCGATGATCACCGGTTGCCAATCGGGAGGGGCAACGATTTCAGGCTTTTCAATGCTTACGAGTTGATTATTTACTGCTGCTTCCATCAGATTGAAACTATCTCGTTAATGATTTGAGGATCGGTAAAGCCAGCCAGGGTAATGGCCATGCTGCGACAAATCGCGACGCAGGAACCGCATCCCTGGCATACCCCCTCGTTGATCTTTGCAACGGTCCGCATTTCCTTTGAACCGTGGCCCATGGGGACTTCTTCGGTGACAATGGCGCCGTAAGGACAAACTTTCACGCAATTTTGGCAACCTGAACAATATTCATTGTTTACCGTTGAGATCATGGGATCTTTTTTCATGGTGTCGCCCGAAAAAAGTCCGCAGACCTTGGCGGCACATGCTGAAGCTTGTGAAACGGTATCGGGAATATCTTTTGGTGCCTGGGTACAACCAGCCAGGAAGATCCCTGCTTTGGCTGTCTCAACCGGCCTCAGTTTGGGATGTGCCTCCGACATATAACCGTATTTATCGTAAGAAACGCCCAACAGCCGTGCCAAATCCGGGTTGTCTTTGTTGGGGATCACTGCCGTTGCCAGAACGACCATGTCGGCCTCCACCTCAACCACCTGACCGATCTGGGCATCTTCACCCCTGACCATCAGTTTATCGCCTTTCTTATAAATTTTCGACACCCGGCCCCGAAGGTAGGTAGCGGCAGTATCGACTTGTGCTTTCTTTACAAACTCCTCATAGCCCTTTCCGGCAGCCCTGATATCCATATAAAAAACATAGGAATGGGAACCAGGTACCTTATGATGCAGAAGAATGGTATGTTTAGTGGTGTACATACAGCAGATCTTCGAACAATATTCGATGCCCTTTGCTTCATCGCGCGATCCGATACACTTGATGAAGACGACATTTTTCGGCACTTTCCCGTCGGATGGACGCACGGGAACTCCGTTGGTAGGTCCGTTGGCAGAAACCATCCGTTCAAATTCAAGGGAGGTGATGATGTCCTTGAAACGCCCGACGCCATATTCTTCATAAGGTTTGGGATCCCAGAGGTCATATCCTGTGGCCACAACCACAGCCCCGATCTCCCGCTCGATGATCTCATCTTTCATCGTGTAATCGATCGAGCCTTTTTCACAAACTTTCGAGCAGATACCACATTTCCCTTTCAGGAGCATCGTGCAATGGGTGGCATCGATCACCGGTTTATTGGGTACTGCCTGCGGGAACGGGGTGTAGATAGCTTTTCGTTTATCCAGCCCCATGTTGTATTCATTGGGCACCTTGACCGGGCATTTCTGCCAGCAGGCGCCGCAACCGGTACAGGTCTTAAAATTCACGTAGGAAGCTTTTTTCCTGATTTTGGCTTTGTAATTTCCCACGAAACCATCCAGTTCGATCACCTCTGAGTAAGGGATCAGTTCGATGTAGGGGTGGGAAGCCACATCCACCATCTTAGGGGTCAGGATGCATTGGGAGCAGTCGAGGGTTGGGAAGGTTTCGTCTAATTGGGCCATTTTCCCCCCGATAGAAGGGCTTTTCTCAACCAATACCACCGGTATGCGTGCGTCGGCGATATCGAGGGCTGCCTGTATACCGGCGATTCCCCCTCCGATCACCAGTGCCCGTTTGGTAACCGGTACTGAGATCTCGTGAAGTTGTTCATTGGCAATGGACTTGGCGACTGCCATCCTGACCAGGTCGGCTGCTTTTTCAGTAGCTGCTTTTTTATCTTTCTGATGGACCCAGGAGGAGTGTTCCCGGATATTGGCCACCTCCAGCAGGTAGGGGTTCATTCCGGCATCTGACAGGGCTTTGCGGAAGGTTTTCTCGTGCATCCGCGGGGAGCAGGCCGCTACGACGATGGAGGTCAAGCGGTGTTGGACGATGGCATCCCGGATCTGTTGTTGCCCGGGGTCTGAACACATATACTTGTAATGGATAGCAAATTTGACCTCACGGATGCGTTTGGCTTCTTCAACCACCGCGGGGACATCCACAAAATCGGCGATGTTGGCGCCGCAAAAACAGACGAATACTCCTACTCGGGCCATTATATTACCTCGCTTTCCGCTTCAACAGCTTTTACAGGTTTCTTGACTTTTTCCGGTTCCGGATCAATTTTCCCGATTTGGGCCAAAGCCCCCTCCACCGGTACTATATGTTTTTTGAACATCAACTCTTTTTCAGGCATCCCGAAAGCCAGAGCCATCAATTGTGTAAAATAGAAAACAGGAAGATCGTACTTCTGCCCGTTGTGTTTCTCAATTTGCGGTTGCCGCATGTCGAGGTTTGACTGGCACAACGGGCATGCTACCACGAGCGCGTGGGCGCCGCTCTCTTTTGCCATTTCCAGAATTTTTCCGGTAAGGCTGATCACCACCTCTGTATTGGAGATACTGAAGGAGGCACCGCAACACTCCGTTTTGTAATCAAATTCGGTCGCTTTGGCGCCTAAAGCTTCTACGATATGATCCATCGACATGGGATATTCGGGCGAGTCAAATTGGGTAATGGCTTTTGGCCGGGTCAACAAACAACCATAATAACAGGCCAGTTTCATTCCGGCCAGTGACCGGGTCACTTTAGATTTGATGGCCTCCAGTCCGATGTCTTCATAGCAGTATTGAAGCATTGATTTCACGGCAACTTTTCCCTGGTAGCTCCCTTCGTCAACGATCGTTGTGGCGATATCCTTTGACAGTGCCGGGTTATGGTCGAGGTGGGTCTTGGTTACCTTCATGCGTTGGTAGCAGGAGGCGCAGGGAATGGCCATGGTGGTATTGTCAAGCTTTTCGGCCAATATCAGGTTTCTGAGTGGTAGCGCATAAGCAAGCGGTTCACTCATGGTGTGGGCCGATGTGGCTCCGCAACAGTTCCAATCGGGGATCTCTTCCAATTGAACATCCAACCGCTTCATGACCATTTTTACGGTCTCATCGAACTCTTTACTGGTGCCATGTGCGGAACAACCCGGGAAATAGGTTATTTTTTTCATATAAGTATCGGGTTAGGACTGTTTCTTTTCCAATTTTTCGGCCTGTTTAAACATGCGCCGGATTGATTGGGCGCTTTTGACCGGTTTTACGAGCAATGGAATCTTTCCCTTGAGCAACGCGGCGGGAGCCAACGTTACATCCTTGAAAAGGTCACGGGTACGGATATTGTGTTCAACCATCAGGCGTAACTCGTAACTGCGGCCATACCTGCGGATCATGTCCAGGAAAATGTTGTGGAATTTCCTGATGGACCTCACCTTGGCTGAACTGTTAACATATTGCTCTTCGATAGCCATGTGGCGGATGGCCTCCATCACCGAAGGGATTTCAATTTCCCGTGGGCACCTTCCCGAACAAGCGGAACAGGTGAGGCAAAACCAAGTGGAATTGGCCATATAGACCTCGTTTCGCTGACCCAGTTTGATCAACTGCATGATTTCACGGGGAGGAAAATCCATGTACCCTGAAACAGGACATGTGGAGACGCATTTCCCGCACTGATAACATTCCAGTACATTGGCGCCACTGCGACGGTTAACATCGGCAAGAAAAGTGTTTTTTTCCTGGGTTCCTAAAGTGATCATCGGGATTTATAATAAATTGAAATTGAGTTAATTAGTTGATTTTTAGCAGAAATAAAAAAGCATTGTTAAACTATTCACAGGACAAAGTTAAATAAACTTTCTTTTGGATGTATTCTAAATTACAGGCGATCCCGATGACTTTTTGTGCGTCGTTTTATCGGGTAAAAAAGGAGTTTTTCTGGTTAGAAATATTTTTTAGCACTATATTTGTCTGACACATCACTCCTTGGTTGATCCCGGGATAAAGTAACATTCCTTAATTGTTCTGTTTTCTCATCCGGTAGAAAAATGTCGATCGATTCCCGTACTTTGATTTTAATACTGGGCTTCACCCACCTGATGCAGGTGCTTGTTTTCTTTCACCAGTACAAGACAAACCGGAATTTCCGTGGCCCCGGATGGTGGCTGATGTGGAGCGCCGCTGAAGCGATTGGTTTCAGTGTTATCTTATTCCGGAACCCTGACGAAACGCTCATCTGGGTAATCCTTCTCCAAAATGTGCTGATCATTAGCGGGACCGTTTTCCTCTATTTTGGCGTAAGGCGCTTTCTCAACCAAAGCCTGAACCTCCGAACTATTTTACCGATAGTGTTTGTTTTCCTGATCGCATTCATGGTCTTCCTCGTCGTTTGGAACGACATCGAGGTACGGTCGTGTATTCTCAGTCTGACCTTAGTGTCCATCTCCCTGTTGACTGCTTATTCTTTATTCTTTCATCAATTCCCGGCCATCCGGTCGACCACAAATTTTAACGCGGTTGTTTTTCTGGTTCATGGAGCCATTTTCCTCTATCGGGCCATCTTGTTCCTTACCGGTGCGGAGAGCCCCGAAATTTTCAGCGACACGCTGTTCAATCTCCTGCCCTACTTCGATGCCCTGATCGTGAGTCTGTTATGGACCTTCGGGTTCATCATCATGCTCAATCAGCAATTGCACAAGGAGATCAATGAAACCAAAGAGCAATTGCGGCTCATCTTTGATACCAGTCCGGATGCCGCTTTAATCACCCGGATGGAAGATGGTCTGTTCATCGACTGCAATGAAGGTTTTATTCGGGCTACGGGTTATTCAAGACAGGAAATTCGGGGTAACAGTACTTTGGCGATGCACTTATGGAAAAATCCCCTCGACCGGTCAGTGGCAATCCGTCAACTGGCTGAAAAAGGGGCCATCGATAATTATGAGGCTGTGTTTGTTTTAAAGGAGAAAAGAGAGATCACGGGGCTGTTCTCCTCTCGCCTCCTGTCGCTGAACGGGATCCCGCACATTCTGAGCATTATCCGGGACATTACTTTACGGAAACAAGCGGAAATGGAGAAGGAGTTATTCCATGATGTTCTCAAGCAATCGTTGGCGGAGATTTTTCTGTTTGAAATGGATTCATTGAAGTTTGTGAATGTCAACAAAGGGGCGTTACTCAATACTGGTTATTCAATGGAAGAGATAAAACAGATGACACCATTGGATCTGAACGTCAATTTTACCGAACAGCGCTTCAGGGAATTGATTCAACCCCTGCTCGAGGAAAAAGAGGAGTTGGTCCGTTTTTCTGCAGTACATCAGCGGCGTGATGGGAGTGATTATCCGGTGGAGGTGAACCTTTCCCTGAACAAGAAAGACCGGTTGTTCCTGGCCATTGTCTTGGATATGACCCGGTCGCGGGAAATTGAAAACGCCTTGAGAAAAAGTGAGGAAACCATTCGTCAGTTGAACATTGACCTCGAAAAGAGGGTGGAGGAGCGAACAATCCAATTAATAGCAGCCAACAAGGAGATGGAGGCTTTTTCATACAGTGTCTCGCATGATCTCAGGGCTCCTTTACGTGCCATTGATGGTTTTACGAGGATCCTGATCGAAGATTATTCAGGCTACCTGGATGAAGAGGGGCGGCGTATTTGCCATGTTATCACCGATAATACCCAAAGGATGGGGAATCTGATCGACAATTTGCTCAATTTTTCGAGGTTGAACAGGACAGCGTTAACAAAGCAAAGAATGAACCTGAAGCCGTTGGCGGAAGCTATCTATTCAGATTTGACGGATGAGACGGCCCGGGCAAGGATTGATTTCACCATTGCGACGATGCCGGATATCCCATGTGATCTGATCATGATGCGCCACGTGTTGACAAACCTGCTTTCGAACGCCTTGAAATTTTCATCGAAAAGAGAACGAGCTCAGATTTCCCTTACAAGTCAGAAGGCGGAAGGGAAGGTGGTTTTTTGTATTTCCGATAACGGGGTAGGTTTTAACCCGAAATACAAAGACAAGCTTTTCGGAGTTTTTCAGCGGTTGCACAACCTGAAGGATTTTGGGGGAACGGGGGTCGGGCTGGCCATTGTCCAGCGCATCATTCTTCGTCATGGCGGCCAGGTTTGGGCTGAAAGTGAAGAAAATAGCGGGGCAAAGTTTTATTTTTCCCTGCCCGATTCTGTATCTTTGTAGAAACATCTCAAGTTGTCATTAAAGATCAACGTCATGCGAAATTATATTCCGGTTAAAATTCTTTTAGTTGAGGACAATCCGACAGATGCTGAATTGACAATCCGTGCTTTTAAAAAGCAACGCCTGGCCAACGAGTTTTTTGTGGCTGAAGATGGGGAAGAGGCATTGGATTTTCTTTTTAATCATGCCAGGCCCGATTATCATGATCCGTCTAAAACACTTAAAGTCATATTGTTGGATTTGAAATTACCCAAGTTGGACGGGATGCAGGTGTTGGCTGAAATCAAGGCCCATCCTGAAACACGAATGATCCCGGTGGTGATCATTACCTCTTCGCGGGAGGATCCTGATATTAAGAAGGCTTACGAACTGGGTGCTAACAGTTATGTTGTCAAGCCGGTCGATTTTGAATCGTTTGTTTCGGCCATGCAAAATACAGGGTTGTACTGGCTTTTGGTCAACGAGATCCCAAAACAATAAGAGGCGGTTGAAAACCGCCTCTTATCCTGAGAAAATCTAAAACATTATTGGAGTGTGAATTTGATGGGAAGGTTGAATTGAACCCTCACCGGCACGCCGCGTTGTTTGCCAGGTACCCATTTGGGCATGGATTTGACTACGCGGATAGCCTCTTCATCGCATCCTCCGCCAATTCCACGGAGAACCCTTACATCGGTAATGGAGCCATCCACTTCCACGACGAAGGTTACAAATACTTTTCCCTGGATGCCCAGTTCTTTGGCTTCTTCGGGATATTTAATGTTCGATTGGAGGAAGGCGATGCGTGACTCTTCTCCTCCGGGGTAGGCAGGTTGTTCTTCAACAACGGTAAAGATTTCAGCTTGTACCGGGGTTTCGATGACTTTGGGTCCCTCGTCTTTGATCTCTACTTCCACTTCTTCGGTGGGGACTTCCGTGTTGACTTTCGTCGAAAGGTCATCCTGGGTGGCCAAACCAGTTTCGATGGTAGTATCTTCAACGACTACAGGGGCGGTAAATTTAACTTTTTCCACAAGCGCTTCTGGGGGAGGAGGAGGAGGGGGAGGAGGAGGTGCTTCTTCCTGGCGGAGTTCTTTCATTTCAACCCCGACTTCTTTCTCCTTTTCCTTGATCAGTTTGGTTTTGCTCATGTAAGCAGTAATCAAAGGATAAGCCACGGCAATGGACAAGGTCAACAGGCCAACGATCATGGAGAAGATGACATATTTCCTGTACTTTTTTCGCAGTATATAGGAGCCATACTCCTTGTTCCTGTTTTTGAAAACAATTTCGTCCAGCGGTTCAGAGCGCTGTTTTTCAATTGCCATATTCTAAAGTTTTAGAAGTGTAAGAAACATTATCGTAAATTATTTGGGCGCGGTCTTCAACATGTCCAATTCAACAGGCGACATATCAACGATCGCGTAGCTGGCGACGTTGCATATAGCCATTTCATCAATGATGTTGACAATGTCCTTGTACTTTGCCTTGTTATCAGCCTTGATCAGAACGATAGGGCCGTGTTTGTCCTCCTTTTTCATTTTCTTGATTTCGTTATCCGCGGTGGTATCCGCAACGACGATCAGGCCTTTTAATCGTTTTTCGCGGTATTCAGCAATTTTTGTAAAAAGGTCACGATTTCGGATGAGCAATACTTTACGGATTCCGTCTTTGCTGAAGTTTGTTTTAATCAGTTGGGGCAGCGGCAGTTTTTTAGCATCGGCCATGCCTTGGTAATAAAACACTTCATTTTTTTCGGTCAGCAAAATATTCAGGGTTCTTTCGGCAGAGATCTTGGGAGCATTTTTAGGGTCTTCCGACTTATCCTTTTCGGGCATGGTGATGACCATGACCTTGGGTTTGCTAAAAGCGGTCGTGAGCATGAAGAAGGTAATCAGCAGACACATCAGGTCAACCATAGGGGTCATATCGATCCGGGTGCTTTGTTTCTTCGCCCGTCGTTTGCCCCCTTTTTTCCCTTTTTCCTCAACTATAAGTTCAGCCATTTTGGTTATTTTTTATAATGGAATTTCTAAATCATTTCGGAGGCAGATCTTTCATCAGGACTTCCTCTTTTGTCAGGTTGGTAACGAGGTTGAATTTATTGACCTTGTTTTCCTGCAGCAGGTCCATTACCTTTTTAACCACGACATAAGGTGTTTCGGCGTCGCCTTTGAGCGCAACTTCTGCTCCTGGATTGGTTAAACGGGCCATCCGGATCCACCAGGCCAGTTGGTTATCCAGGGAATCAGACGGGATGCCGGTCTGGAGTTTGTCGCGTTCTTTCGAATCCTTTGCGTTGAGCCATGCTTTAATATTTTTCATGGGTAATCCAAAGGCAGAAAAGCTTCCGAATTTATTGATTTCCTGAGGTGTAAAGGTAATCTTGTACTGTTCAGCCATTTTCTTTAACAATTCAGAACGGAAATGGGTTGTGGTATCTTTTCCGTTGTCGATGTTGAAGAAAACAAGACTATCTTTTGTTATGAGGATGGTCATGATATCGTTGTCGGGTGCCTGTTTTTCCGAAACCGAATTAGGGGTTTCAATGGGGGCCACCTCTGCCGGACGGAAGGAGGTGGTGAGCAACAGGAAGATCAGGAGCACCGAAAACAGGTCCACCATGGGGGTCATATCGATGTGCGGGGTTCTTACCGGTTGTTTTATTTTTGGCATAGTGTTCGGTTTTTAGGTGATAAATACATTTTTGATGTACTTAGTTTGCTGGAACGCCAAAAACATTACTTGGTAGAAGCTGCAAATGACTGTACAAGGCTGAAGCCTGCTTCATCAATTTTATAGGTGAAACTGTCAATCTGGGTTGAGAAAGTATTGTACAACACAATGGCCAGGAGTGATCCGGAGATACCGAAAGCGGTATTGATAAGGGCTTCGGAGATACCTTGTGAAAGGGCCAATGCGTCGGGGGAACCAGCCTGTGCCAAAGCACCGAAGGCGCGGATCATCCCGAGAACCGTACCCAACAACCCGATCAGCACGGAGATGGATGCGATGGTTGAAAGGATAACGAGGTTTCTTGAAAGCATTGGAAGTTCAAGGGCCGTAGCCTCTTCAAATTCTTTTTGCAAAGCAAGGATCTTCTGATCTTTTTCCAGTTTGTTATCCGATTGCAGGTTACGATAACGTAAAAGACCTGCTTTCATGACGTTAGCCAGAGAACCACGCTGTTTGTCACAAGCCACGATAGCGTCTTCAATTTTATCACCGTCAAGCAAGGTCTGGAGATGCTTCACGAATACATTGATGCGGCCTTTTCCGTTAGCCCTCCGCAAGGTGATGAAACGCTCGACAGAAAAGGTAATGAGGATCAGCAATGTACCGATCAGCAGGGGAACGATAAAACCACCCTTATAAACCATCGCGAGGTAGTTGCCGGGGAGGCCATGTCCTTCGGGATTCCCGCCTTCGAAGTTGATGGGATTTCCCATGACATATTTATAGATCACCCATGCAATGATAAATGAGATAACCATTGCGAGCAGCGTGAATGTTGATCTTAAGGCATCACCCAAAGATCCGCCTTGTTTGTTTGTCTTACTCATTTGTGTAATGTTTTAGATTTGAATTGATTAAATATTGATTTTCTTTGGTCAGGTCGACAAAGGTAAAAATTTTCTGGTTGATTTCAAATACCCTTTTATTTAATCTTTTGTTTTAGCAGTTCGATGACGGGTTTAACGATGGTTGCTTTTTCGTCGGTGGGGTTGATCACCGTCATAAGGGTATAATAATCCAGTGCTTTCTGAGCTGCCTCCTTATTTTTTTGGTCCATCGAAAACTGGCTGTAATAGTAAAAAGCTAAGTAATCGTAAGCTTCGAACCGGTCTTTCATGTATTTTGCGGTATCGCTTTGGGTTTTTTCGAGGATGGCGGAGTAAACGGGTACGGCATAGCCGGTGGTATTGAATCCTTTATCGGTTTTTATGTCAAGGTTGGATTTGGTACGGGCCCTCCAGGCGAATCCGGGGATATAGTCGGGTTGTAAAACGTTGAAAATGGAAAGGTTGGTGTCGGCTTTCACAAAATCCTGTAAGCTGTAATATACTTTTCCAAGGTTATAATAATCCATTCCCGTGGTTTTATGGAGGGCGATTTTTTTCTCATAAAGTTCTTTTGCGTTGTCGAATTTTTTGATTTTGGTCCAGCAGAGCGCTGCTTCTGAAATGATCTCTGCTTTGGTAGTATCCAGTTCGTAAGCCTTAATGAGTTGTTCGGGGGCCAGTGAATCGAGCTTCATTTTGGCCAGGATCCTTCCGTAATAGGCATAATCGAGAGAACGAACCTTCTGAGGGTTGGCGTTTTTAAGGAATTCTTTGATATACTCCAATGCCGTGGCATATTGCTGGGTTTCAAAATAGGAATAGGCAAGGGCGCGGTTGACGTCGTTGTCGTTCTGGTCGAATTTCAGAATTTCATTGAGTTGAACGATGGCTTCATTGTAATCGTTCAGTTCAATCAGGGTGTTGACAAATTGTTTTCTAGCCGAAACGTTTCTTGAAAGTTCCAGAAATTTGTAGAAATTTTGTTTGGCCTCTTCCTGCCTTCCCGCGCGAGCTAAGAGGGTCCCGAGTTCGCGATAAGCAGGGGCAAAGGTGGAATCCATTTTAACCACTTCCTGATAGAAGTTAAGGGCCGTTGTATATTGGCGTGCGCGAAGCCACAACTGGCCTGTTTTTAATTTGGCTTCTGGTGATTTCGGATCCAGTGCCTGCGCCATGTTGTAATTCGAGATGGCCTTGGAACCGTCATTCAGCAGGTAAAAGTAGAGGTCGCCCCGGACGATATACAATTCCGGGTTTTTGCTGTCGAGTTTCTCGGCAAGGCGGAGGTAATCGAAGGCGTTGGTTGTATCCGCCACACCGGCTATCACATACGATTCAGCCATCTGGATCAGGATTTTGGCATGGCGTTCAGGAGCCATCTTAAGGGCTTTGTTGGCTTTGGAAGGAAGCAGGGTGATCGCTTTGTCAAACTGCCCCTGCGCATCGGTGACCTGTTTCCTGATCAGGGCCAGCCCGCCTAATCCCACGTAATTCATCGGGTTGGAAGGATCCATTTTGATTCCCAGTTCATAGATGGCTTTGGCTGAATCAGCTTTCTCCTCAAAGGAGACATTGAGCGTGTCGGAAAAATACTTCTCCAGGCAGTTCCTGCCGTAATAATAATAAAGGTCACCGTTCGACGGGTTTTGAGTAATGAGCTGCCTGAACATAGTTGCTGCAGGGCCAAACTGTTCGCTCTTGGTCAATTTGATCGCGGTGGTCAGATCCTGCGAAAGAGCGTCCGGAAGAAAGGGGAAGAACAGCAGCAAGATCATTAACAAACCTACCTTTTTAGTTAATCGTGACATAGAATTATCTCCTCTGAATTAATGTTTAATTTCAACAATACGAACCGGCATGGCAGCGGGGACTAAACCCGAATGTAAAACGATCAGTTGGCCTTTTTCACCGGCAACAAACGCGGCAAAACCGTGAGCAAGACCTGTATAGGGTTGACGGTTGATACAATAAAGTTCTCTGGTAAAAGGATAGGAATCTTCAGCGATGTAGGCCTGGTAAGGTTTATAAAATTTTGTACCCGGATCGTTGTCGCCTTCCAGCGCGATGCCGACTACTTTTACCCGTTTTAAAAATTTGTTTGACACGGAGTCCTGATTATCACTGATCCAGTTCACACTTACAATCCCTATGCCATTTTTATTGTTCTCAATATAGCTGATGACCTCTTCGTTGCTCTTCACCGCCGAACAGGTCGAAGGGAAAGTGTCCAGTGCGAACCGTTCTTTAAAGTAACGGGGATTTCCTGATTTGAAATGGTCAAAAACCACGGAGAGTTTTCCCAGTTTTGAATGGGGATTGATATCGTTCCAACGCGTAATTTTGCCGGTGAAAATATCTTTGACCGTCTGGAAGAAGAGGGAGGTATCAGGGTTTTCCTTGTTTACTACCAGGGCGATGGCGTCACGTGCAATGAGGGTGGTCCTGGGGATGTACTGGATCGACCGGAGGTACTCCGCCTGTTTGTCGCTCAGTTTTCGGCTGACAAACATCAGAGGGATCGAGTCGTTCATGAAGTCGTTGATCACATCAGCTTCGGTTTTGAACTGCAAATCGACCCGGGCATATTTGTATAAAGCCTCAAACGTGAATTTCTCAGCTTCCAGCAGGAGTTTATAGGAAGCGTCAACACCGATCGCGATCTGCCCATTGGTGGGGGTATCCAATTGCTTTGTCTTTTGTCCTGAATTACCACAGGAAGTGAAAAGGAGCAAAGAGACGATAACCGCCGGAAGGAAGTACCTCCGCCCGTTTAAACCTCGGTTTTTCATTGCTTAGTAGCTATAAATCAACGGATTCTTAATTAGAACACAAAATTACGATTTTTATTATTTCCCGGCCTTTATTCTCAGGTAAATGTACATTAAAACCGAAAAATGTCAAGGGAAATTCTGTCAATCCTCATCATTTTCCCGTCTTTTCGTCCATATTCTGGCCAATCGGAACCCTCCGTAGAGAAAGAGGAACAGGGCGAAGATCACCCTGATCTCTTTGGAAAGATGATGAAAACGTTGACTGATAAGCAAATAGGTGCCAAGGAAAAAATAAAGCAGGACGACTGCCACGGAAAAATATGTTGACCACTTGCGCATGGTCGTTATCGTTGAACCTGCCAGTAGGGGGTATCCCACTGATTCGGCCACTGGTACCAGTAAGCCGGGTTAATAACAGCTCCGTCTTTACGGAAGAGTTTCTTTTGGTACAATTTGACGACCGGATTCATCAGCAAGTCGGTCACTCCCATCACGTAACTACCGGTGGAAGTGCCATCTTTAGCTTTCTCCGGTTCTGTCATCACCTCGTACCCGTTGGACGCCAGGACCTCTTTTAAAAATTCCATTCGTTTCGTATCGAGACCGGTTTCGATGATGGAGCAGCGTACCCCGTTGATTTCCGCTACCAGATGTGTGCCTTTTAACAATGCCATAAGTTTTTCCTCCGTTAATACAGCCCGAAACTCAGTTGATAGATCCATTCGTAAAGCGATCCGGCAAATCCCACTGCCACGATGCCTGCGACACACAGGAGCAGTCCCAGGCGCGTATAACCATCGCTTTTGAAAAAGGCGATGGGTCGGTCGCTGTTGTTCAGGAACATCGCCTTGATCACCAGGAGATAGTAGTACAATGAAATGATCGTGTTGAGCAAAGCGATGAGTACCAGGATATAATAGCCTTGTTTTGCCCCTGCAGTAAAGAGAAAAAACTTGCCGAAAAATCCGGCCAGAGGGGGGATTCCGGCCAATGAAAAGAGGGCAAGCATCATCACAAGGCTCAGCTTGGGATTGGTTCGGTACAACCCGTCATAATCGCTGATGGTCTCTTTTCCGGTACGGTTGGCAATGATACCGACCACACCGAAAGCGCCCAGGTTAGAGAATATATAGACCAATACAAAGTAAACAACCGTGGCCATCCCTGTCTGGCTTTGCCCGATAATACCCAGCAGGATAAACCCGGCCTGGGCAATGGAGGAAAAAGCCAGGAAGCGTTTGAGGTTCTGCTGGCGCATCGCGAAAAGATTTCCCACCGTAATGGTCAGGATGATGATGATGTACAGCACTTCACTCCACAAAACGGCAATCTTTGCAAAAACAGTGTAAAGGATGATGGTGAAAATAAAGACAGCAGCTCCTTTGGAGATGACTGAAAGATAGGAAGCGACGTTCACCGGGGCTCCTTCATACACATCAGCGGTCCATAAATGGAAGGGGACCAGCGAAATTTTAAAGGCCATCCCTGAGAAAAAGAAGATGAAAGCCAATATCTGTAAGGGGGTTCCGGTGATCTGTGCGGCTACTTCGGTAAAATACATGGTGCCGGTTGTACCGTAAATCATGGAAAGGCCGTACAATAAAATTCCTGAAGAGAAAGCAGAAACAAAGATCAGTTTGACCCCGGCTTCAGCCGACTTTTCCTTGAACCGTTCGTAGGCTGCCAGGGCAGCAATGGGGATGGTTGACAACTCCAGACCCAGGTAGAACATCATGAAGTTGCCCGAAGAGATCATGTAATTCATCCCGATCAGTGTCGAAAGGATCAGAAGGTAGAACTCACTGATCTTCTCCTTGTTTTGATCTTGTTTCAGCCAATCGACCGACTGGATAAAGATGATCAGTGCCCCGATGTTCAGGATGTTCTTCAGCAGGAGGGTGAGTTGGGTCGATTGATACATCCCGCCGAAAAGGGTGCCCGGTTTCCCCGGGAAAAACCCGATCACCGTGACTGCTGCCATCAGCAGGATGGCCGGAAGAATGATCTTGCGTTTCCGGTCATTGGGCAGAAAAATTTCGACAATCAGCAGGATAACCGTAATGGTCACCAGCAGTAATTCATGTCTCATGATCAGCATTGCTCAGTAATTTTATTGTGTCGGTAAATCTTGAATGTCAAGGATTAGTGAATAATCGGCGTGGCTGCCAGCAATTTCTGGACAATGGGTCCGAGTCCTCCGTTGATCATATCGGAGAGCCACAGAGGAGCCAGGCCGATCAGTGTAATTCCAAGGATCAGGGCGACCACGCTGATTTTGTCGTACCATTTGGCGTCGGTCAACAGTTCATAATCGCTGTTACGTATTTTACCCAGCAGCAGGATGCCGATGACCCGCAGGATATAGACCGCGGTCACCACGATGGAAGAGGCGGCAATGATGGTAGCCACGCGGTGAAAAGTATCGGCATTCTGGAATGCGCCCACGAAGATGGTCATCTCTGCGACGAAACCGCTGAACCCCGGCAATCCTAAGGAAGCAAGACCGGCGATCACATAAGCTACAGAGAGAAAGGGCATCACTTTCATCAGTCCTCCCATTTCGTTAATGTAACGGGTATGGGTCCTCCCATAGATCATCCCGATCAGGGCGAAGAAAAGGGCTGTCATGATGCCGTGCGAGATCATCTGAAGGATTGCACCGTTAAGTGCAGTCTGGTTGAACATCAGGATCGCGAACAAAACCAGGGCGCAATGGCTTACGGAAGAGTAGGCGTTGATGTATTTAAGGTCTTTCTGCCAGATGGCGCCCAGCGCTCCATAGATGACCCCGATGGTAGCCAGGATCAGGAAGATCCATCCCAACTGGTGAGCAGCCTGCGGAAGCAGGAAGACAGCTACCCGGTAGCAGCCATATCCGCCGAGTTTCATCAACACGCCGGCATGAAGCATAGAGACAGCGGTCGGTGCAGAAGCATGGCCGTCGGGCGACCATGTATGGAAAGGGAAAAGCGCTCCCAATACCCCGAACCCCAGGAAGAGGAAGGGGAAGAGAAAGCGTTGCATATCTTCAGGTAAAGTCTCTTTAGAAATTTTGATGAGATCCCAGGTGAGAGGCCCCCCGTGGGGTGCAGAATTGAGATAGATACCGATCAACCCCAGCATGATCAGTGCCGAACCTCCCATCAGCATGAGGGTCAGCTTCATGGCCGAATAATGCCGCGGGCCGCTCCCCCAGATCCCGATCAGCAGGTACATGGGGATCACCGCCAACTCGTAAAAGAGAAACATGGTGAAGAGGTCGAGACTGATGAAAAATCCGAAAACCCCGCTGGCCAGTAATATGAGGAACATGAAAAACTCACGTGAAAGATCTTTGATATCCCAGCTGGCGAAGATCCCGGCAAAAACAACCAAAGCGGTCAACCCGATCATGGCAACCGATACCCCGTCAACGCCGATGTAGAAGTGAATGTTGAAAGTTTCGTACCAAAGGTTGTCCTGCACGAAAAGCACCTCTTCGACATTACCTGCCCGCCGTTCGGCCAGAAAAAGAAGGATCAGGGTGATGGCGCTGAGAAGTTGCAGACCCATCCCGAAGACCGACACCCATTTAACCTGCATGTCGTTCTTGCAAAACAGAATGCCCAGGATCGTCAGTAAAGGTATCAGAATAAAAACAGTAAGAATACTCATGGCATCAGGCGATTAACAGGTCCATAAATAAACAAATAACAATACAAGCAGCAAAGTGCCCGAGATAAAAGCCAGGGCATACTGTTGAAGCTGACCAGACTGGAATTTCCTGATCCGGTCGGAGGCTTCATTGGTGATGTAAGAGAGTCCGTTCATGGTACCATCCACGATATGGCGGTCGAACCAGGCGATGGGACGGGAAACATAGTTGAAGATGATCTTTTTGGTGATAAAAAGATAGATCTCGTCAATATAGAATTTGTGGAAAGCTGCACGGGAGAAAATCCCCAGGGCGTTATAGATCTTGTCGGGAAGAGTGGTTACTTTAAGATAGAAGAAGGCAGCGATGAGGATGCCCAGCAATCCGACGGTGACGGCCGGCACGGCAATGCCCATCTCGATGTGCGAAGCGAAGGGAAGCCGGTCGGAGCTTACAAAATGAGAGAAGGGGATGAAGCCGGCCACCAGGGCGCCCAGGGCAAGACCCATCAGCGGGAGGGTCATCGTGAGAGGCGCTTCATGCGGCGTATGGTGATATTGCTGTTGTTTCCCCCAGAAAATGGAAAAATAGAGCCGGAACATATAAAAAGCGGTAAGTCCTGAAACGATCATCTCGACCCAATAGAGCAAAAGGTTTCTTTCATAGCCGGCGGCTAAAATTTCATCCTTGCTGAAAAAGCCGGCCAGAGGCGGAACTCCGGCAATGGCAAGACATGCGATCAGGAAAGTGGCATGGGTGATGGGGAGATGGCGGCGGAGGCCTCCCATATCATTCATAAAGTTGCTGTGGACCGCGTGAATGATGGCGCCGGCAGCGAGGAAGAGAAGGGCTTTGAAAAAGGCATGGGTAAAGAGGTGGAACATGGAGGCCATGTATCCCAATCCTTCGTGGCCACCATACCCGGAAACCCCGAGGGCGAACATCATCATACCGATCTGCGACATGGTGGAGT